>JAABUQ010002506.1_pt1 | contig 36127 bp, 28 predicted proteins | sample 5560001 | NCBI WGS metagenome assembly JAABUQ01 (sample SAMN10711888, study PRJNA513371) | rock metagenome | isolation source: Antarctica rocks | place: Antarctica: Victoria Land, Finger Mt nord | collected 2015-12-18 | reverse complement strand
TCAAGCATGAGAATTATCAGCCTGTTGGGGCTTTTAAGGTGCGTGGTGGGGTGAATCTTGTGTCGCAGATGAGCGCGGAGGAGCGACAGCGCGGGGTGATCGCGGCTTCGACAGGGAATCATGGGCAGTCGGTGGCGTATGCGGCCCGTTTGTTCGGGGTGAAGGCGCGTATTGTTGTGCCGGAAGGGGCGAATCCTGGGAAGGTTGCGGCGATGCGGGGGATGGATGCCGAGGTGATCTTTTCAGGTGCGACCTATGACGGGGCGAAGCTGTATTGTGAGACTCTTGCACAGGAGCATGGTTATCGCTACATTCACTCGGGCAATGAGCCTCTGTTGATCGCGGGCGTGGCTACGGGTATCCTGGAGATGATGGAGGATGAGCCAGGGATAGAGGTTATTTTTGTTGCGATTGGTGGAGGTAGTGGCGCAGCGGGGGCATGTATTGTGGCTGACGCGATCAACTCGGGAATTCGCGTGATTGGTGTTCAATCCGAAGCGTCCTCGGCAGCTTACCAGTCGTGGCGACAGCGAGAGTTGCTGTCAACGCCCAATCGTACTTTTGCCGAGGGGTTGGCGACTGGTAGTGCTTTTGAGTTGCCGCAAGCGATTCTGTGGGACAAGCTGGATGATTTTATGCTCGTAAGGGACGAAGAGATTATGCAGGCGATGGTATGGATGATTGAACGGGCCCATACCCTTGTGGAGGCGGCGGGTGCATCTCCACTAGCGGCTGCGTATCGTTTGAGAGACGAGGTGCGTGGTAAGAAGATAGGGGTTGTCTGTTCTGGTGGCAACACGTCATTAGAGCATCTGAGGCGTGCTCTGGCGTTCGCCCAGTAACTAGCAATTGTGCTAGACTCGTGGTATGCATGAGTGGGATTCGACGTTCATCGATAATGTGGCACAGGATGGCATTGTACTCTACGCTCGTGATCCGTTTCCCACTGCATTAGCGATTAAACGCTTTAGTGCTATATTATGAGGGATAAGCGGGTGGAAAGCTTGCTACTGCATCTCTTGCCTCTTGCATTGATCCTGCTGTATTTGTCGGAAGCAGTAGAACAGATGCGAAGATTCCCTCTTATACTTGTACTTATACATGGAGCTTTTTGTTTCTTTGGCATACTCGCCTTCCATTGTTACTGAAGTATATTGTAAGTGGACTGGCTTTATCAAATAGAGAAAGTTCAGTTAATCATTGTGCTACTTGTTTGCACCTTTGTTACATGTTACAATGAGAAAAATTAAGAGGCTTTTACTGGTGCATCTGCCAAATATGTGGGGGAACGGACAGTGCTTCGCTCGTCCGTGGGCGTCATACATGAGGCCCTTACAGTATTCTGGTCACATCCCGGATGCACCATTTACACAGTTTTTTTATTCATACAGCCAACGAACTTCATTATGGCTTACTTAAGAACAAAGGAACATGAACGAACAAGTAGCGGTCGGGCAAGAGACCACAGCAGCGAACATCAAGGCGTTTAAGGCACGATATGATTTCCCCATTGATCCATTTCAGTTAGAGGCAATTGCTCATCTTGCCGATGAACAATCGGTCATGGTGGCCGCCCCCACTGGCACAGGTAAGACACTTATCGCGGAATATGCCATCTGGCTGGCCCAGCAGCGCAACCAGCGCGTCATCTACACAACACCTCTGAAGGCTCTCTCCAATCAGAAGTACCGAGACCTACGTGATGTATATGGCAGCGACACGGTTGGGCTGGTGACAGGTGATATTGTCGAGCATAGCCGTGCCTCCATCGTCATTATGACGACCGAGGTCTACCGCAATATGCTCTTAGAGGAGGGCGGAGAACGCTTTGGCTTATCGTCGCTCACAGACGTGGGTTTTGTTGTCTTTGATGAACTGCACTATCTGAGCGACATTGAGCGCGGCCCAGTGTGGGAGGAGGCGATTATTTGCTCGCCCAAACATGTCCAATTAGTGGGTCTCTCTGCCACCGTAAGCAATGCCGAGGATCTGGCAAATTGGATTAGCCGAGTACATCGCCCTATCTCGCTGGTCGTACACGAGAAGAGAGCAATTCCGCTGGAACATTACTACTTCCTCGATGGCAAGCTTCATCTCGTAATGGATGCCGAGGGGCAGCGCATAGAAAAGTTTCCAAATATTGGTGGTGAGGCGAAAGCGGCTCAGCTTGCTGGTCGAAGCCGAGTCTACACTTTCGACGATGATGAGGACGAGGAAGACGAATGGGAAGATCAGCCGAGAAGGGGTAGGCAAGAGGCGAGACGAGCAGCCCGGAGTAGAGATGGGGCTGTGACGGAGGAGGCCGTACAAGAGCAGAAGAAGCCAAGGCATTCAGCACGCCGTGAAGCAGCGGAGCCTGGAGAAGTGCTCACCGCGCTGCGCGATGCCGATATGCTGCCGTGTCTCTACTTTCTTCCTGGGCGCAGGGTTGCTGAGGAGGCGGCGATGAGCGCCTCACTGCACAACTTCACGACGCCAGAAGAGGAGGTGCGTATCAAAGAAGAGATACATGTCTGGCTTGAGCAATTGCCAAAAGAGGATCGCAACTTGCAGCAGGTGTACGCTCTTACCGGTCTGTTGCCTCGTGGCCTGGCCTTTCACCATGCAGGTTTGTTGCCAGGGCTAAAAGTTCTGGTTGAAACGCTCTTCGCAAGGGGCTATCTGCGTGCGGTTTTCGCGACAGATACTCTTGCTTTAGGTGTAAACATGCCAGCACGTACTGTTGTTGTTGGCAGTTTAAGTAAATTTGATGGGCAGGAGATGCGCCTTCTGACGCCGAATGAGTATCGTCAGCTAACCGGACGAGCTGGAAGACGTGGCATGGACGTGCGCGGATCTGCCGTTATCCCCTACTCGCCGTGGGAGCCGTTTGAGCAGTCGTTTCAACGCATCACAGGCGAACTGTTGCCCGTGAGCAGTGCTTTTGTTATTCGCTACAATTCGGTGCTTAACCTCTGGCTGCCTGGCGATGTGCAACACTTACGGCGCATCTGTGCATCCAGTCTGCGCGAGTATCAGCGATACATGATGTGGGAGTTGAATGAGCTGCAACGTTTGGAGAAGCGGTACAAAAAGGCGAAGAAGCCGGGTAAGAAGAAGGGTGCCGCCTCTGATGGTGCGGCACTTGCCCTTGAGAAACGCCGCGAGAAGATTGGAGCGTTTCCGCTTAGTCGTGCGGGCGCGGCAGAGCTGGATGGAACTATCTTCGCACTGCGTGCCCTTGGTCATATTGGACAGGACGATCAACTCACACTCAAGGGACGCCTTCTGCGCAATATCTTTCATCCTGCTGGTATCTTCATCGTCGAGCTGATTATGCAAGGTATTCTCGATGAATTGACTGTCAGTGAGCTTGCCGAGGTACATAGCTGGTTCACCTTCAATAATGACCGCCGTCTGAAGAATCGTAACGTGGTACATGCGAAACTGGTGCAGGTACGCCGTCAACTCTGGCATACCGTGCAGCACGTCAATGGAATCGAGGAGCGAGCCTCTCTGAGTACTACTCCGGGGATTATGCCAGAATTTCATGGTCTGGCCCTGGCATGGGCACGCGGGATGTCGTTGAGCGGCCTGATGAAGCGTATTGATCTTGCTGAGGGCGACATTCTTATGACGATCAACCAGACCATAGACCTGCTTCAACAGGTTCAAGCCGCCGTTGGTCAGGTTTTAGATACACGGAGTCTATGGGAAGAGGCGGCACTTACCATGACCGATGGTGTCGTCAACGAGCATACCACTCGTAAGCGTACTGACCAGCTTGTAACACAACGCGCGCGTCTGGAACACTTGAGACCCCTCCTGTCACAAGCATCGGCTGCGCTATTGCATGGAATTATCATACAGAGCCGTACCGTACCATCAATGGTGGCTCAAGTCGGCGACGAGACGATTCCGCTGGACGCGGAGGAAGATCGGGACCAACATGGCCTTGAGGATCCCGACGTGTTTAGCGGGGATGTATAGTCGAGGCGAGAGATTCGCGAGCGAGGGAACCCGCGAGGGATGCCCCTACCATAGACTGATGTGCTGCGACGCCTTGTCTATGGAAGAGGCATTCCCTCGCGTGGCAGAAATGTCTGGGGGACATTTGCCCTTGCCCCTTAGAAAATCAGGTAAGAAAAAGCACCCGCTGGCGAAAGTTCCGCCAGCGGGTGCTTTTTCTTACCTGACTGTCCTATTGTTCTATAAATTAGTATAGGGCCTCGTTTATTGCGATAAGAGCTATGGATAAGCACATTTGTCCTATAGAAAACATTACTTTGGTCATGATAAATGGCTGATGCATTGTCAGATGGAGTCTGCTTGACTAAGATGTAGACAAAGAAAAAGTATTATACGGTGGTTAGGGGACATGGGGAGGTGTTATAGACCTGGCACGATTAACTAGTGAATGTGCATCAGCTATGCAAGATGTAAGCAATAAGAAGAGGAATTAGTTTTCATGAACGCAGAAGCATTGATTGGAACGGTGCTGGGCACCTGTACGCTGCAACGACTGATCGGGCAAGGTGGAATGGGGGCGGTATTTCTAGCTCAACAGTCGCGCCCACGTCGCCAGGTCGCGTTGAAGGTCCTGCTACCGATGAACTCCTTAACTCCAAATCAACTTGCCGCGTTCCTGGAGCGGTTCCGTCGTGAGACCGATGCGGCTGCGTCACTGGTACACCCAAATATTATGCCTGTGCATGAGTATGGAGAACGAGACAACCTGGCGTACCTTGTCATGCCTTACATTAGCGGTGGTACATTGCGCGACGAGCTAGAGCGTGAGTCGTCGCTACCACTGGCGAAAGTAGTAAATTATCTCGACCAGTTGGCGGCTGCACTCGACTTTGCTCATGAGCATGGTGTAATTCACAGAGACATTAAGCCTGCTAATATTTTGATGACACCGGAAGGCCGTCTCCTGCTCACTGATTTTGGATTAGTAAAAATCATTGTTGAGGGGCAGACTCCCCAGGTGCGACTGACAGGTGCAGGTGCACCTGTAGGCACGCCAGACTACATGGCACCAGAACAGGTTATAGGCGAAGGGGTTGATGGGCGAGCCGACCTCTACTCTCTGGGTATTATTCTCTATCAGATGGTGACAGGAACGACGCCATTTCAAGGTGAGACGCCTATGCAGATTGCCGCGCAACACCTGCAGATTCCACCACCTTCACCGCAGATGCTGCGTCCAGACCTGCCTGTCGCGGCGGAACAGGTGATTTTACGTGCATTGGCGAAGCGGCCTGGCGACAGATATTCGCGTGCGCATGATTTAGCGGATGCGTTTCGTACAGCCCTCGTCGGCACTGGCATACCGTTAGGAACAGGTGCCACTGCGGCGTTGAATGGCGCGACAGCCGCACGGCTGCTGACTCCCCAGAGCATATTCGGTGCAACGCAACAAGCGGGAACGGTGCGCACCTTTGGAGTTGGCGGCGGAAGTGGCCGCGTAAATAGCCCGACGGGAATGCTCCCTTCAGTCACAACAGGCTCATTGCCTGTCGCAAGAGCAGACCGACCCGGTGGTTTGCTCTCAAAAACTGGTAAGTTTCCACAGATGACAACGGGAACATTAGGAATGCCAGGAGCCACCGAAGCAGTAAAAGCAGGGGCAACGGGTATGTTCCCATCTCTATCAAAAAACAATTTGACGATGACCGCACCATCTACTTCGGGAAGTATTCCTGTTCCCCCTGCCGCTGAAGAACAGCTAGATTTCCCACAAATGTCTCCCGCTCTCAATACTACTGATGCGTTGACAGTGCCAGGGCAGTCGAAAAACACGGTGAAACTGACAGGCCCTGTGAAGGTCATACAGGTGCCAGTTGCAGGGCAACCCGGTCGCTATGTTACCGGGCTACTTCCCGCCTCCCCGACAGTCCCCTTAACGCCAGATGTCGAGGTCAGGAAGGAGCCTAAGAGATGGCTCACGGTGACTCTGTCACTGGTGGCGATTCTCATACTGCTGGTTGGAACGGTTGGCACCTTCTGGTTTGTACGCACACGTTCCAATCCAGCGGTGAGACCGCAGGCAACAACACACCCTATGCGTGCAGGCACTCCTGATGTGCGAGGAACCATGCTGGCGCAGGCCACCGCAGCTTCAAAAGCGACTGTTATCTTGAATGATCCCCTGGGTACAAATACCAATAACTGGCTGACAATGCCACCTGATGTATATGCATTCAAAGACGGAGCATATCATATTACGGATCGGGGAGACAGTGGTCGCGCCACTGTTTTGCAGGCTGCACCATTTACTGGAGCACTTGGATATACTCTAACGATGCAAGAGATTACAGGCGATGATACCTCTTCCAACAACTCTTTTGGTATGATTATGCGCTTCACTCAGCAAAATAAAGGTAAGACAAACGTTACCACGTTCTACAGTTTCGAAGTGGTAAACGCAAAGGGCGGCGAATACCAATTCTGGAAATACGATAATAGTAAGGGAAATTCGGTAGCGAACTCGCCGTGGACAAAGATATGGCATCAGCCATTTGCGAACGAGTTTCATCAGGGCCACGGGCCGCAGAGTATCAATACGTTTAAGGTGTTTATGAACGGTGCAAAGTTTACAATCACAGCCAATGGCAAAGTACTAACAACTGTTCAGGATGCATCGCTGGCAAGTGGCACGGTTGGTATGATCGTCAATCTCAATGGGACAGAGATCGCCTTCAAAAATCTCCTACTCACACGGAATTAGAGGAATAGAGCAATGAATGCAGAATCTCTGATTGGGAAAGTATTAGGCACGTGTACGCTGCAAAAGATGATTGGACAGGGGGGAATGGGTGTCGTCCTTCTTGCCCAACAGTCGCGTCCTAAGCGACAGGTCGCGGTCAAGGTGCTGCTGCCAGCAGCGCGTCTGACGCCACAGCAACAAGCGGCGTTTTTGGAGCGCTTCCGTCGAGAGACTGACGCAGCCGCGGCGTTAGAGCATCCCAATATCCTTCCGGTGCATGAGTATGGAGAGCGTGACGGATTAGCTTATCTGGTGATGCCGTACGTGAGCGGGGGTACTTTGCGCGATGAACTGGAACGCGAGGGGCAGTTACCGCTGGCAAAGACTGTGAGCTATCTGGATCAGCTTGCCGCTGCATTGGATGTTGCGCATGAACGCGGCGTCATCCATCGCGACGTTAAACCCGCGAATATCTTGATGACGCCCGAAGGTCGTCTCCTGCTCACTGATTTTGGGCTGGTGAAGATTATTGCCGAGGGTCAGGCATCACAGACAAGTATTACGGGGGCAGGAGTGCCACTGGGAACGCCGGATTACATGGCACCAGAGCAGGTCATGGGAGGAGAGATAGATGAACGGGCAGACCTGTACGCTTTAGGCATAGTTCTCTATCAAATGGTGACGGGTAAGACACCGTTCAAGGGTGACATGCCAATGCAGATAGCCATGCAGCACCTACACTCGTCTCCACCCCCACCCAGTGCGCTCCGTGAAGACCTTCCTGCAACCGCGGAACAGGTGATGCTGCGTGTCCTTGCGAAAAATCCAGCAGATCGTTATATGAGTGCCCAAGACCTTGCCAGCGCATTCCGGCTGGCTCTCGCTGTTTCAGGCGTAGAATTGACGATGCAAACGGTCAGTGGAAGTGGACCGCTTGCACCAGGGGCGGAGTCCCGCTTTTTTACACCGCGTGGACTCTTCGATCCATCGTGGCAAACAGGGAAAGTGCCGACAGTCGAACAAATGCGGAGAACTCGTGTTGCGTCATCGGCTGTCAGCGCCACCTCTCTTGTACCGCTTCCGCCGCGCTCATTCGAGGGTACATCTCAGAACGACATAGTGTCGAAGTCAAGTATGACGCCTCCGTCTTTTTCAGACTTTATGTCGCCAACAAATGCATCTAATCCCTACACGCCCGCACCTCTTACTTCGAATGCTCCATTGCCGACATCGCGACCGACTGTAAAAGGGAGCAATGCAAGTGATGAGAGCAAAACGGGGAACACGTCGCAGCCGCCAATACGTCCTCGATTAGTACACAAAACAGGCTTGTTACGTTCAACCAATAATGAAGGTATGCCTGCTGGAGACCCCCAAAGCAGTAGTTTGTTTGCTTCTACCTATCCGACGGTTCCAACTACTCCTGCTAGCTCTGGCGAACCCCCTAGAAAAACAAGGGCTGTTGATCCAGTTTCACCCTTGCCTACCAGTGGAGCAAATGGCCTGTTTGGTGCCTCGGCGTCCAGCCAAGGGAACACAGGAACGCTTACGCAGTCAACAGGTGAGTATAGTGGACAGGGAGCCACAACCACGATGAAGTTGACGCAATCCTTCAAGTTGGTACAGGTTCCGGTCGCGGGCCAACCTGGTCAATATGTAACTGGATTGCTCCCGGTCTTGCCAGAGACACAAGATAGTGCAACATCTGCCGAGCCTACACCGTCTACGCAATCCTCAACACCTTCGCTGGCAGGGTTGCCATTGCGAAGACTGGGCGATCTGAGAAAATATGTGAAAGTAATTGTCCTCGTCACAGCAGCCCTCCTGGTACTCCTTGGTTCTGGCACGTTCTGGCTTGTACGTACTCGCTTGAGCGATGGAGGGCAACGACAAACAGTGAACGCCACGCCAAATGCAATGGCGACGACAGCTGTACAAGCAACAGCCAGTGTTGAGGCAAATACTATTTTGAGCGACTCACTAAGCGACAATAGTCATAACTGGCCTGTTACCACAGGTGGGGCACAAACCTATGTTTTTAAAGATAAAGCATATCATATCACCAATAATGATACGAAATCGAATGCAGCTATTGCGTTGTTACCCGAGGAGACACTACCGGGATCGTTTGTATACACACTGAAGATGAAGGAGATGCAGGGTGACGACAACTCCATGTATAATCAGTTTGGTCTGATCTTTCGCTTTAACGTGCAGCAGAAGAATGGCAAGACGTACAAAATGTTCTACATCTTCGAGGTAGCGAATACGAAGGGCGGTGAGTATCAGCTTTCGAAATATGACGACAGCGCAAACTCAACATCTGGTCCTTGGTCAACGATCTGGTCGGGTCACCCTGGCAGCGAGTATCATCCGGGTCATGGTGCGAATAGTGTAAACATCTTCAGTGTAGCCGTGAATGGCAATAAGTTTGTATTAACCGTGAATGGTAAGAAGGTGGGAACGGCCCAGGATGGTTCGTTGAAAGGTGGGCAGATAGGCATGTTGGTCAATTGGAAGGGAACCGAGGTTGCCTTCTCAAATCTGCTGTTGACGTATAAATAGCAATGTAGTCCACGGTAGGCGTGCGTAGGCATCCATAGGCATCCATAGGCATCCAGGGGAGGTATTGGTTGATACATTTCGTTTCTATACTGGTGCTGTTTGGGCAGCTCAGTCAAATTAGCTCAAAAATAGCGTTCTTCAATTTTGTGAATACCATTTATGTAACGCTCTGGATAACGGGCTTTTTGTGTGTGCTCAATATTGGTCTGGCTCTCTTCTATCGCAAAAGACAGGTTGTGGAGGTAATGTCCTATTATGTGGCTTGTGGTGTCGAGTTGGCTATCTTCGTATTCGTCCTCGTCTTGCACCTGGGACTCATATCTCATGTGCCGTATCCTCTTCCACCAGGGCTGCCGTTCGACCGCGCGGAAATAGGTGGAACTCTGGCGATAGCAATTGGGCTATTTCCCGCGACCTACTGGCATCGCACCTCATTTTCTGACGTGGGTGTGCGTATGGCTCAGGACGCGAAGACGATGAAAGACCGCGATGGTGGGGTGAGGGTGGAACAGAAGAGTACACCAGGCGAGTGGATGAATTAGCAGAGTGGAGGAGAAGGGAGACACGTCTCAACACGCGTAGTAAATGACTAGAGTGAGCAGGGCGAGGACAAGCCGTCGCCCCTACTATATACTGTTGCACATCTTGGTTGTATAGTAAGGGCGACGGCTTGTCCTCGCCCTGCTCGCTAAGCTAGTATATTGGATAGATGCACACATATTTCGTCGCCTTGTATAGGGGTCTGTATCCTTCTGTGGGGAGTAGGAGACCCACAAGGGGTCTCCTACTGATGGGTTTTCTCCTAAAGGAAGAGATGCTCATATAGGGTTCTATCAAATAGTGAGTGTGCTGAAAATGATCCCTGTTCTGGTGGAAACCTTGACAAGGAAATGGTCCTTGGTATATTTTGTATAGCAGATAGCTATATCAAGAGGAATATGTGAAAACTGGCAAAGGATGGAATAATGACGACATTTCCTGAGCAGAACTCTCGAAGCTTCTCTTCGGGGCAGGTAGCGCCATACCCGGCTATGTCTGCCCCTGGTGACAACGCGCAGTATGCCGTGGTGACGCGTGATCTGATGCAGGTTTTTGGTCAGAAGGTCGCGGTAAGTCATCTCAATTTAAACGTCCGGGTGGGCGATTTCTTTGGTTTTCTAGGTCCAAACGGAGCAGGGAAGTCCACTACGATCAAAATGATGACAGGACTGCTGCGTCCCACCTCTGGCACTGTGTATGTGGGTGGTGTCGATGTGTGGAGAGATCCGCTGCGGGCGCGGTCCCTGATAGGTGTCTTACCAGAATATCTTAACCTCTACGAGCGCTTGAGTGGTAGAGAGTTCGTGACCTTTGCGGGTCATATGTATGGAGTGCCAGAGCGAGATGTCCAGTACAGAACAGAGGAGTTGCTCAATGTGCTGGGGCTGAGTGGCGATGCCGACAAACTGGTGGTTGATTATTCAGTCGGCATGCGTAAGAAGATCGCCCTTGCTGCCGCGATCATTCACCGACCGCAGGTACTCTTTCTGGATGAGCCATTCGAGGGTGTTGACCCTGTAAGCTCACGCGTGGTGCGCGATATTCTGCATGAGCTGACGCAGCGTGGCACAACTATCTTCTTCTCATCGCACATTATGGAGGTGGTGGAACGGCTCTGTACACGAGTGGGCATTATCAATCAGGGTATGCTGGTTGCTGAGGGAACACTGCAAGAACTGCGCGAACGTGCCAGCGGAAACAACAAGGATGCCACGTTGGAGGATATCTTCCTCAATGTCATCGGGGTCCAAAACGAAAATCATAACTTGAGCTGGCTAGAGTAGTCCGTGTTGCCCAAGGAGGAGAACATTATGGTTGTTCATGCCGAGAAACTGCGCTGGTTATTCTGGCTCCGCTGGAAAACGTTCATTCGCAATTATACGCGAGGCGCGGGGCGTGCCAGTCGTATCATCGGGGTAATATTCCTGGTGTTGTTTGGGCTCCCTTTTATGGGGAGCATCGGCGTTGGCACCTTTTTTGCCTATCGCTATCTTCCTGCGCCAGTGAATGCGGAGATACTGTTCCTGGTGCTCACGGGAGTATATCTGCTGTGGATTGTACTGCCTCTTTTACAGTTCACGATTAACGAGGGGTTGGATATCTCCAAGCTGTCACTGTTTCCGCTTACACGCGCGGAATTGATGCTCGGCATGGTCTTCTCCACGCTGCTTGATGTGCCAACGCTGGGTCTGTTGATTGTCTTTGGGGGAGTTGTTGCTGGCTGGTCTTTTTCTCTTCCACTTGCGCTGATGGCGTTGCTCACGATGGTTTTATTCTACGCGCAAGTTATAGGTATCAGTCAACTGGTACTGGCCCTACTAGCACGGATATTGCAGAGCCGGCGCTTCCGTGACCTGAGTATCGTTCTCATCGGCATATTCTCTTCATCGTGCTACCTGTTTCAGCAGTTGGCCTTGCGCGGACTGGGTACCTCGCATTTCGTTGATAACCTGAGAAATGCAACGATTTCGCCATACCTGCAATGGTTGCCTCCTGGCATGGCTGCTCGTACTATCCAACAGGCTTCACTGGGCAATTGGGGAGCGAGCTTTGGCTGGCTTGGCGTGCTGCTTGCCATGACTGTGATCGTGCTTTACCTGTGGCAGATGGTTGTAGAGCGCGGACTGACCGCTTCTGAAAGTGGGGCAGGTGGTCGCGTTCGGCGTCATAGAGTGGAACAACCCGTGCTGGGTGGAGCGCGGGCAGCGCGAGCGAATAGCTCAATAGGAATAGTCGAGCGTATTCGCTTCTCGCAGGCGTTTAGCATAGCGGTAAAGGACGCCAAGTACTACCGACGTGATCCTCAGCTTTTAAGGCTAATTACTCAATCATTCATCTCTATGTTTATATTGATCGCGGTAACACTATTCAATACAAGCGGTTCAGGGCGTGAGGTAATCGGTCCCTGGACGGTCATGGTAGCGCCGCTCTACGCCTTATTCGTGCTTACCACCTTCTCATACAACATATTGGGAATGGAGCGGCAGAGTCTCACGACGCTATTCCTGTTTCCCGCCAGCCCAAAACAGATAATTTGGGGAAAGAATAGTGTTACGTTTGCTATCGGAGCGATAGAGGTGACACTGCTGGTGCTGGTCGCAGCGTTCGTTTCAAAGGGATGGAACTTCGTCCTACCGGCCCTCGTGGTTGGACTGGCTGGCATTGGCGTCATTCTCGGCTGTGGCAACTTCTCGTCTGTGTTCTTTCCGCAGCGTATGCCACAGGCTCGACGGGGCTTCCAAGCCAGCAACACTATCTCTGCCGAGGGCGGCTGTCTACGAGCCGTAATGTCGCTGGCGGTGATACTTCTCATGGCAATTCTGCTGATTCCGGTGGCTGCTGGATTAGTTTTGCCCGTCATCTATCACGCGCAGTGGATATGGGCGATTACTATGCCTGCATCGTTGCTCTATGGCGCGGCTTTCTACGCTATAGTGACGAACCTTACCGCGCCGCGCATGCTCACCAGGGCACCAGAGATTTTGGCGGTGGTTACGAGGGAGTAGGGAGGGGATTCACGAGGGGCCAGGAGACCCACGAGGGGTCTTGCTACTGGGGATATGCAGGAAATGAGAGATCATCTGTTAGCGATAGTCTTGCGCCGCTCTCCATGGACCGCTACCATTTTGAATGGAGTGAATGTCGCGGCACTGGCGCCATGGCTGGTGTGCTTATTCAATTGGGGCAGAGCGCGTTGAGTGATGTATTGACGTGGGTGATTGCTCTGGTATCGTTGATAGGGGTGGTGCGGTTTTTGATTTGAAGCTTGCATAGTTTTGACTAATTTGTAGAGCTGTGGTATAGTTTATATATTCACTTTATATTCATATGCTTGTGCAAAAACCTACTGAATGTATAAGATCAATGCCGATGGGAGACTGTAATGCCTCGCATTAGTCAGTTCTTGGGTATCTTGATCTATATGTATTATAATGATCATCTACCACCTCATTTTCATGCTAAATATGCAGAATATGAGGTACTTATTAGGATCGACACGTTGACGATTTTTAGAGGTGAGCTTCCTCGTCGAGAGCAAGCACTAGTCATCAAATGGGCATCCTTGCATAACGAGGAACTTATGAGCAATTGGGAACTTGCTAGGAAAGGTCTTCCAGTTCGATCAATTGACCCTCTAGTGCAGTAGAGAGGTAAAATATGTCAAAGCTGGTACGTGTTCAAAGCGTCGAGCTGCAAAACGGCTTTACTGTTATTATGCATTTTACAGATGGTTCGCAAAGACAAATAAACCTGGAACCGTATCTTCAAGGTCCTATCTTCGAGTTAATTCGGAACGACTCCTCTATGTTTCGCTCTATGTATATCGAGGAAGGAACCGTTACGTGGCCTAATGGTGCAGACATTGATCCTGATGTACTGTATTATGGGCTTACACCAGCATGGGCTATTTCGGATGAAGCCTCTAGCTCTGAAAGCCAAATCTTGTAGATAAACTTGTGTTATATAACGAGAGCATGACAGTAGATCGCATAGCTATGTCACCTGTCATGCTCTCATTTTGCTTGTTCGCTACTTTTTTACATTCGTTGCCTTTGTATACCTTCTGAATAGCAGTATCGGCACGACGAAGAGCGCGATTACTAGCGCGTATGCTCCGATATTGATAAGGGTACCGTAGACAGATGCCTGTTGAGGTGTGGTGCCAACTACGGGTGGGTATAGTCCTGTGATGATGAACTTTGGGCTGCCTCCGACGTGGATGGTGTTGATAACTTGCCGACCTGGAACATCTATCATGGCAACGTCTCCACTGGCGAGTGCAGCGAAGCCGAGTTGTCCATCGCTGGTGATGGCGATGGACTGCGGTTGGACGCCGAGACGAATACTACGGTTTGGCTCTTTTGGAAGTGGGGATCCTGGATTGACCGGGGTGAGGACTAGAAGCTGGTTATGCTTCATGTCAGGGACGTACACCTCACCTGTGGTAGCATCGTAGTCCATTGGGCCGTATGAGCCGCCGGTGACGAGGGTGGCGAGTTGGTAATTACTGAGGGCAACGGCTACAACACCGCCCTGTCGCGTCGTGGCGTATACTGTCTCTCCTTGTGGAATGCTGACGTAGCTGGGACCACCAGGGACGGGAATGCTAGCTAGCTTTTGTTGTTTGACATCATCGAAGATGTTGAGCGAGGTGTTATCCGCGACCCAAAGCTGGCTTCCGCTACTGCCGCTCAGACCAGAACCAACCTGTGCCACTGCTAAGCCATACACGGCTCTATCGACCTGATAGGTGTGCTTGATAGAGCAGTTCGTGGGATCAATCGCGCTCACACTCGATGCTCCATTTCCCCCAGCGAAGAGCGTGTAGTTGTTGGAGTTGGTGTCAAGCGCTAGCAGCGTCGGCTGTCCTGGGATATTTGCGGTGCAGATAGTATTTCCCTGTTTCGCGCCAATGACCGCGACACGATTTTGCTGCGGTTGTGTCACATATAAGAAACGCGCATCTGTACTTAACAGAATGGAGTGCGCGCCGCCAGAGACGTTGACCGTGGTCGTCACCTTCTGCTGCGCCACGTCAATAACGCTTACGCCTTGATCGGTTCCAGCGACATAGGTAAGGTTTGGGGCACCCCCATCGGCATGTGCCGAGGGTGCCAGTGGGAACGCGAACAGGCACAGGAATGCGAGAACGAGAAATCTACCAAAAAAGGAAACACGGTTTCCAGGACACATGTCCCCCGACCCTTGATGTGTGCTAGAGGTGGGAACGAGTTTTGAGAAAAAACACATCGTTATCTACCCTTCCTACGCTTTTGGTGTCAGCGATGACCAGGCGTTGCTGCCTGGATTGAAACGGTAGACCTCGGTTGGGTAGGAGAGCGACAGGTAGAGCTGTGATGCGTTGGCTGGATCGACGGCAAGATTACCGAGGTTGCCGCTGATGTGTGGCATCGCACTCCATGTGTGACCACCATCGGTGCTGTGGTAGATGCTGGTACCTGTCTTTCCGTAAAGCGTCGTTGGCTGAGACGGTGAGGCTGTCAGAAACGCGTAGTATGTCTGGTTTACTGGCGTGAATGTTTTGCCACCATCTTTCGATACGTAGATGCCGTTGTCGCCAGATGCATAGATGGGACTACGAGGTCCAGATGTTACCATGTCGAATATGCTGCCTGTGATACCCTTTATCACCTGCCAGTGAATGCCACCATCGGTGCTCCGTGCCAGGCCGTCGTTGCCGTATGCCAGGATCTGCCCCTGCTCACCGGGGAGGGCGAGCAGACCAAGCAGGTCTCCAAAGGGGAGCGTTCCCGTATTGGAGAAGTGTTGCCCGTTGTCCAGGCTCACCTTGAGGCCGAGGGCAGCAAGGGAGCGTACGTAGATATACACCTCGTCGGGAGTATCGTTTCCGGCTGTAGTAAAGGGGATGCCTACAGGATTCGACGTAAAGTTTGCCGTGGCGTTGGCAAGCTTCCAGGTGCGTCCCTGATTGGCACTGGTGTAGAGTCCCAAGATGCCGGAGTGATTGTTCACGGCTGGTTGTGTAAGCAGATACAGGCGCTGCTGATTGAGTGGATTCGCTGTAAGTGAGTAGTCCATTACGCCTTGCATTAGCTGGTTGTTACCGCCTGATACCTGTGTCCATGTTTTGCCGCTGTCCTCGGAGCGATAGGACCCGTAGTGTGTTGCCAGTACCAATACGTTATTTGGTAACGCAATCAACGAGTGAACGTGATTCGCCGCGATGCCGAAGCCGTTGACGGGAGCCGCTGTAGAGGACGTTGATGTATTGCTGTTGTCTGCCCCTCCACAGGCGGCGAGGAGCAAGGTGAATATGCTGAGAATGGTCAGAAGAAACCATTTTATGTGATGAGTGTTTTGCATAGTTTTTATCAATCCATTATTATTGTGAAACAAGCAAGAGGTGTGAGTTTTCCTGGCATGTGGGCTTAACGGGTGGTCCTGGTGGGGCTTGCCCCACCAGGACCACCCGTTAAGCCCACATGCCAGGGTCAGCACATTGCTAAGAACTCCCTATCTTGTAATACGTAATACGTCATGAAGGGGTAAAGAATTTAACTTTTTGCTCATGAAGTGTGTCGTCCGGTGCTCGTATTTGGACACGTATCTGCCAGTTGCCGCCCATATCGAGCGTGCCGTGAGCACTGAAGCGGCCTTTGCCGTCGGGCTGCAAGTTCACCGCGTCGGTTCCCATACTCATGTCGAGCATAGTGGTGTAGAGCGATACGCCCACGTTGGTATCTGGTTGTCCCTTGCTATCCAAAACGCTTACCGTGAATACATTGTCACCGAATTGATTTGGAGTGACATTCAGTGTGAAGGTGAACTTTCCATCGGTCGTTTTCATTGTCGTGGTGAACGGTTTGGATGGCGCTACTGGTGTTTGTGGCTGCTGTGGCTGTGCTGGTGTCACAGGTGTCAGCGTACCAGCAAAGACGGTGAGTAGTCCGGTACAGAGAAGCACGGCCACGCCTAACAGTGGTTCCAGGCGCAGAGTGTCGATGAGCCGTTTGCTCTGTCGTGCGATGCGTCTCTCTACAATCTTGGCCTCTTGTGCTGTGAATGGTGTTGTGCCGCTTGTTGGAGATTGCGCCGCGTCGGTAACCGCAAGATACTTCTTATAGTTTTTAGCCAGGCGTGGGCGGAACAAGCCCACGTGGATGGCGCTGGTGAGCAGGAGTCCACCTACTAGAAGGACCTTGACGATGAGTGTGCGACCATATGCGGTCGAGATGAACTGCTCCCACGAGTTCATATGCACAGTCGCGTTAAACGGGCCAGTGATCGTCATGATGAGCACGCCAGCTAGTGCCAATGGGGAATAGCGAGGCAGAACGGCAAGCAAGGAAGCTACACGTTCTTTCAACGAACTGCCTCTCAGTATGGGTAGGTAGGTTGTGGCGATGTACATTATGCCGCCGACCCAGAGCGATGCTGCCAGTAGATGGAGCCAGTCAGAAAGAACGGCGTATACCAGAACATTGCTACTCACTGCTGATGCATGACCAGAGAGCGTCACCGCGATCAGCAAGGCCAGCCCCAGGAGCAGATTTGCCCAGGGAAGAATGCTCTCGATAACTTGGAGATGTCTTCTCACAAAGATCATATACACTGTGAGAAGCATTGCTAGCAAGACGACAACCTGGCGCATGATCCAGTACGTGCCGAAGTGCCCACTGCTGACGAGTCCGAAAAGCATTGCTGGTGCGAATGCCTGGTTCCACTGTCCTGCTGTGAGCGAGACTGCCTGACCCAGCAGTACACCGATATTCGCCAGGAAGATGAGCAACAAGGTGGGCAGTGCGAAGGTGCGGTCGAAGCGTTGTTCTACACGCTGCAGGATAGCCTGTTGCCCTTGCTCTTTGCGTTCGATAAGCTGTAGTACAAATGAACGCCAGAGTTGCGCGCCGACCCAGAAAACTACGCCAAGTTCAACCAGTGTTACCATGATAAGGTTGAATAGAGTTGGACCATCGAGTTGACCAGTGGATGAGCCTGTAGTGGTGTTTCCACTACCCAACGAGCCCTGTCCTGGAAGCGCGCCATTTAGCTTTGGTGTACTGCCATCGGGGTTAGCGACGGTGAAGATAAACGAGCCAGTAAGTACGTGTCCATCATCGGCTGATTGTGTACGATATATTACCACGTAGACCGCTGGTGGCAGGTTAGGCGGCAGGTTGACATCCATCTCTCGTGTATCACTGGACGAGATATGGGCATTTTTTTCGTCTACTTGTTGATTTGACCCGTTGACGACGCGCGCGGTGCTAAAAGTGGAATTCAGGTCTTCGGTAAACCACATGCGCACCTGTGTCGGTGCCACGTTGATCACGGAGTTCCTGGCAGGATCGGAGCGTACCAGGATAGCGTGTGCTTCGCTGATGCCTGGAAAGAGAAGCAGCAGACACAAGGCGAGCGGCAGTGCTATGAGAAACAAGCGTTGAGCGATATTTGCTCGCAATAAAACTTTCATGTTTAGGAAGCCCATTCTCAACCCTTTGGGACGTGGAGTATTTCTTTAAGAACGAATAACAAGTATTTATTTCTTACACGAAAATTGGGGTGTGCATTACTATTTGGTGCAGACAAACATCCCTACTTATATAGTAGCACGATATCTTTGATTGTGCATTCCTCGACGCTCTTCTTGGTGCTGGGATATAATAAGAGCGTATGGAAGATACAGACACGATATATAGCCTTGAAGCATTAGAAGAGCTGCTTCAGGTGAAGTTTCATGATCGTTCGTTGTTGCAACGGGCCGTGACGCATCATACCTGTTGTCCAGAGACGGCTATACGTGATTCCTATGACACCCTTGAGTTTTTGGGAGATGCTATTATCAGTGCGCACGTTGTCGAGTATATTTATCGTACGCGACCGGCTGCATCAGAGGGCGAAATGACGGCATTGAAATCCGAGGTTGTCAGTCGGCGTGTCTTTGCCAGGATTGGGCAAGGGCTTGGTCTTTTTCCATATATCTGCGTTGATATTGCTAATCTGCGCACCTTCAACGAGCGGTCGCGTGACTCGCTGTGTGCCGATGTGCTGGAGGCTATTGTAGGAGCCATTCACATCGACCAGGGACCAGAGGTAGCACGTGACTTTATCGCGCGAGCGGTCCTGCCTATGATAGAAGAGGTGAGCCACCAGGCATTTGATACCAATCCTAAGGGACGACTGCAAAAGATTGTCTTACAGCGTTCGGGGAGCCTACCGCGCTATCGCGTGTTGGAGCAGAGCGGTCGCAACAATGATCGCACGTTTGTGGTGGGTGTCTTCGAGCAAGACTACCTGCTGGGTCTGGGTAAGGCTTCCAGTATCAAGGAGGCGGGACGTTTAGCTGCTCACGATGCCCTGGAGATTCTGCACAGAAAAGATGAGCTTTGAATTGTTGATAGTAGAGTAATGGTGTAAGTAGTGCCGAACGATATCCTGAACTGGTATGAGTCCGGTCTGTCGTCAAGAGAGCGCAAGATGCGCGGTCACTTCTCGACGCCTCCTGCATTGGTCGAATGTATCCTCGACGCCTGTGGTTATACTCCCAGTAGCGATCTCTCGCATCTTCGTATCTTTGATCCCGCCTGCGGTAGTGGCAACTTCCTCGCCGGTGTCGCACGTCGCCTTATCGCCAGTCAAAGGCACATAGGGGTAGATAACAGACAACTGCTCGCGTCTGTACAGCGTAACCTGTGGGGCTTGGATCCTGACCCCGTTGCCTGTTTTCTGGCGGAAATGCAATTGAGGACGGTTCTCTTTAAGAATGAGATAGACTCAGGGAAGCAGCCTTTTCACATTCATCAAGCGGATGGACTGGTATTGCCGTGGGAACAAAGTGCGTCTGTGGATCTCTTTCTCGCCAATCCGCCCTACCTCGCGGCGAAGAACAACGATTTGAGCAGTTATCGCTCTCTGCGAGGGAGTGGACAAGTTGACAGTTATTTACTCTTCCTTAGACTCGCGTTACAGGTTGTGCGTCCCAACGGATGGATAGGATTGGTTCTGCCCGATCCTGTTCTGGCGCGTGCTAACGCCACACAAGAGCGTCAACGGCTGCTGGAAGAGACAACGATACATCATCTCTGGCATTTATCGGGCGTCTTCGAGGCATACGTTGGAGCGGTGGTTATCATTGCGCAAAAATGTCCACCCCTGCGTATGCATCAGGTGACGTGGGTGAGGGAAAAATGGGGGATAGACAAGCGAGTATACTTCAAAGGGCATGGGCGACCGCAAGGATCCCCTCCCCACATCATCGCCTCCCCCGCCCCTGCTGTGACACGCGCTGTCGGCGATGCCGAAGGCATCGCCCGCGCTGTCCCGCCTTCGTCCTGGCCTTATATGCAGCGGGTTGCACAAGCACTTCTGCGTTCCCAACCAGGGGCCGAATTACGTTATCTGCTCGGTGACGAACGGCAGACGCTTGTAGAGCGTTTACATTCTTATCTGAGCAGTAATTCTATTGATAAGTTAGATCGTTTTGCGCCGTTAAGTTTCTTTGTGTCTATCCGGCGTGGTGAGGAGCTTGGAAAGACACATATTTTGCTTGCCGAGTTACCTCCTGCCGATGTACATGGTTGGTATCCTGTGCTGCGTGGGGGAGTCGATGTGCATCCTTATGAGCTGCCCAATGGAAATCATTGGATCGCGGGCGAGGCTGTAGTCAAGCGGCTAGAGCGCTATCTTGCTCCTAAGCTGCTGGTGGTCAAGAGTACTGGAAATCTACAGGCAACGCTTGATTTGCGGGGGCATGTTGTGTTACAAACGCTGTATTTGCTGAACGTGTACAAGCCGGGGCAGGAAAGTAGTAGGAGTAGCCTGAGAGGGACAAGCCCTCTTGCTACTGTACCGCCGTCGCGGAGCGACGAAGCCGTCTATAGTGGTGAGAGGACCTGCCCCTCTCAGGCTTCTCTTGCCGATCAAGAGCTGGATCAATTATATTTTCTACTGGCCCTTCTCAACTCTCATCTGTTACGACGATACGTTTATGTCTTGCACACGGCGTATAAGTGGGTGCAGCCGCAGATGGAACAACACGTTCTGGCACGTTTGCCTGTTCCTCTTGTTGACGCTGACAAGAGAGAGGAGATTGTCGAGCGAGCAAAAGATATGGTGCTTGCTTGCAGTAAGGTACCCTCCGTTGTAGAATTGAAGGAACAGAAGAGGGGTGAAGAATTAGAGCGCGCTATTTGTGCGCTCTATGAGGATGCGATACGGATGCGGTGATTGGTGCATCCGTTACACGAGCGCGGGAACGAACGGACATTGCTTCGCTCGTCCGTGGGCGTCATAAATGAGGCCCCTACGGTACCTTGTTTGCGTAAATGAGGCCCCTACGGTACCTTGTTTGCGTAAATGAGGCCCCTACGGTACCTTGTTTGCGTAAATGAGGCCCCTACAGTATCGTGTTTCGGTAGCGGATGAATTAATAATCATCGCGATTACGTAGTGTCGGAATAATGATCGTGATCATTTAACAATATGATTTTGCAAGATGATTTTCATGTTCCATATTCATAATTGTCGGAATAATGATCGTGATCATTTAACAATACGATATATAAACAAGCCAACAAAGGAGTTGCGACATGGCTGCTGATTCTCGACCAATTCGTGTATTGGTTGCTAAGCCTGGATTAGATGGGCATGATCGTGGTGCGAAGGTGATTGCTCGTGCCCTGCGTGATGCGGGTATGGAGGTGGTCTACACGGGTATCCGCCAGACGCCGGAGATGATCGTCGAGGCCGCTGTTCAGGAAGATGTAGATGCTATCTTGATGAGCATTCTCTCTGGTGCGCATATGGCGATCTTCCCGAAGGTGATGGAGCTACTCAAGCAGAATGATGTGGATGATGTATTGGTGGCGGCTGGTGGTATTCTGCCTGATGAGGATATTCCCGCGATCAAGGCAATGGGTATTCAAGGCTGTTTTGGTCCAGGGACCTCGACGGATGAGATCATCAAATTTGTGCGTGACAACATACAGGCCGACCGCCTGGCTGTTGAAGTATAGGTGTGCCCTTGCAAAACATTGTAGAACGTCTCCTCAATGGAGACCGCCGTGCCCTGGCTCGTATGGTTACACTGATCGAAAGTGAGTCGCCGCAGGCACATCAATACCTGGCAGAACTGCATCGGGCCGCTGGTCGTGCTCATATTGTCGGTTTCACTGGCTCTCCGGGCGCGGGTAAAAGTACGCTGGTGACACACGTGGTGCGCGAGTTGCGCCGACGCGAGCGCAAAGTTGGCGTGGTCGCGATTGATCCAACCAGTCCTTTCACGGGTGGTGCCATCCTGGGTGATCGCATTCGTATGATGGAACTGTCGGGCGATTCTAACGTTTTTATTCGCAGTATGGCGAGTCGTGGTAGTCTGGGGGGTCTGGCCTCATCGACCCGTGACGTGGTACGCGCGATGGATGCCGCGGGCTATGACCCTATCATTGTAGAAACGGTAGGAACGGGTCAGGCAGAGGTCGAGGTGATGAGAGCAGCGCAGACGGTGCTTGTCGTCAGTGCCCCCGGCATGGGCGATGACATTCAGGCGATCAAGGCGGGAATACTGGAGATAGCGGACATTTTCGTGGTCAGCAAGGCCGATAAGCCTGGTGCCGATCAGACCGTGGCGGAACTGTCGATGATGCTCAGTCTCGATGGCAAGCGTCGCAAGGCGGCATGGCGTATTCCGATAGTGAAGACCTCGGCACTTAAAGACCAAGGCATCACGCAGGTAGTTGATGCGATGCAGCAGCATCGTGAGTATCTCAATGAGAGCGGCATGCTTATGCAGCGTGCGCAGCGCCAGGTTCGCAGCGAACTACAAGCTCTGATTGTGCATACGGTTATGGACACGTTGAAGGCGAAGGTGAGTGAAGAGGAGTGGAATGCGCTTGTAGAAGATGTAGCCAGGCGTGAACGTGATCCTTACACCGTGGCGGATGAGTTAGAGGCAAGAATAGGGTTGAAGGCTGAATAAGGGGAAACAAAGATGAGCAATGATGTAGATAAAAGATAGCACGTATATAGCATTGATAAAGGAGGAAGCCACGATGCAATTGCACTTACAGGTTCCTGAACACCTCATTGGGAAAAGTCAGCAGCAGTTAGAAGCTCTCGCTTTCGAAGCACTTGTTGTACGGCTCTACGCATTAGGTGAACTGTCTTCTGGAGAAGGGGCAAAGCTCTTAGACGTGACACGGCGAGAATTTCTCGATCTGCTTGATCAGTACAATGTCTCCCTCTTCGATGATGAGATAGACCTTCAGAAGGAGGCAGGTTACGCATAGCTCTCCGGTTGTGACCAACACGACTCCGCTGATCACGCTTGCAGGAGTTGGGCTCCTCGACCTACTTCCATATCTGTATGGCGAAATTTGGGCACCTCGTATCGTGGTGGATGAATATCAAGCAAAGGCCCCGTCCACTGAACCGGATCTGACTCAGGTCCGCTGGCTTACCGTCGTAGACGACGTCATCATTGATCCTGCGCTCCCTCTCCTAGACGTCGGCGAGGCGGCAGCACTCTCCTTAGCGCAATCAATGGGAGCGCGATTGATCTTGTTGGACGAACGAAAGGCGCGGCGTATTGCCGCTCATCTAGGTTTGTCGGTTGCTGGGACATTAGCCGTGCTGCTGCGAGCCAAACAGCAAGGACTGCTTGCCTCAGTTCGGCCATATATTGCTCAAATGCAGAGTCAGGGCAGACGATTTCACCCCGATCTCATTGCTCACGTTTTTACTGAAGCTGGTGAATAACTGCCGTTCCAAGGTAATGCTAAATTCCTCTCTATCAAACTGCGTCAAATTCTGCATTCTGTGATTATTCTTGAGCTTGTGAGAGAATTTTACAGGAACGTTGTGTATCTAGTAGGATGCAAAGAAACGCGAATGATTGCAGGCCCTACACGGCTTGTTTTTGCATAGTAAGTGGTGCATCCGGTACATGAATAGGGGAACGGACATTGCTTCGCTCGTCCGTGGGCGCAATCAATTGGGCCCCTACGGCATCCTGTTTACTTGCCGCATGCACCAGTAAGTATTTCATTGAGGAGTAGGGTTATGGATTTAGGGTTGCGAGACAAGGTGGCGATTGTTTTGGCTGCGAGCAAAGGGCTGGGGCGAGCGAGTGCGGCTGCGCTTGCTGGTGAAGGTGCGAAGGTGGTGATTGGGTCTCGCGATGGACAGGTCCTGGGGGAGACTGCGCAGCGGATTCAGCGCGAGAGTGGAAGCCGGGTGCTGGCGGTGCCGACTGATGTGATGAAGCCGGAAGACCTCGAGGCAATCGTCACGGCGGCTGTGCGCGAATTCGGGCATGTGGATGTTTTGGTCAATAATGCGGGTGGGCCACCGCCTGGGAAATTTGAGGCATTCGGTGATGAGCAGTGGATGAGTGCGTTTGAGCTAAACTTGCTCAGCGCGGTACGACTGATACGGCTTGTCTTGCCGGAGATGCGCAAGAGAGGTGAGGGACGCATTATCAATATTGTCAGCACATCGGTGAAGCAGCCAATTGATGGTCTCTTGTTGTCTAACGCTATCCGTACAGGTGTGGTGGGTATGGCAAAAACGCTATCCGTTGAGCTGGCTCCCGACAATATTACTGTGAATAATGTTTGTCCTGGTCGCATTCTGACTGACCGTATTCGTCAGAACTATCGGATGAGGGAAAAGCTGCAACAAGGGGTAAGCGAAGAGGAGGCGCTCAAGGAGGTCGTTCAGGATATCCCGATGAAGCGGATCGGCAAACCAGAAGAACTGGGCGCATTGGTTGCCTTTCTCGCTTCACAACAGGCATCCTACATCACTGGAACTACTATCCAGGTTGATGGTGGCTTGACGCGTTCATTGTTGTAGGTCCGTTTCCTTCTAGCCCCGTGCTATCTTCAGATTGTTGGTCGCCGCCGCTATGAGGCTGGAAGCATCTGAGGCAGCGCTGATAAACTGAAAGCCTTCGCGCATACGTTGAGCGGCGGCCTCGCCGTTGCTGCTGAAGATGCCGAGGGCGACGTTGTGCTGGCGCGCTCCCGTTTTGATGTTTTCGAGTGCTGCTACAAATTCGGGTTCGGTACCTTCACTGCTTGGCGTCAGGCCAAGTTGGGCATGCAGATCATTTGGTCCCACAAAGGCTACATCCACTCCTTGCACGCTGAGAATATCATGAAGGTTCGTCAGGCCCTGCGTACTCTCGATCTGTAGAATTACCATGATTTCGTTGTTTGCTGCCTGTGCATAGCTGGGCCAGTCGGTTATACCAAAGCCGTAGGGACCAAATATTCCACCGATGCTGCGTGTTCCCGCAGGTGGATATTTTGCCCAGCTTACGGCCTGCTGAGCCTCTTCACGCGTGTTTACCATTGGGACGATGACGCCCCATGCGCCCGCATCAAGTGCCCACTTAAACCACTCGACGCTGTTGTAGGGGACGCGGACAATAGGGACGCAAGTTCCGGAATCGGCAATGGTTGCTACCATGTCGGCCATAAGGTTCGGATTATGGGCACTGTGTTCCATGTCCACGACGAGCCAATCGAAGCCGAGCCGGGACATTACACGCGCGGCTGTGACACTGGTAAGGCTTAACCAGGCTCCAAGGCTGGGTTCGCCTCTTTTGAGTTTTGCTTTGACGTTGTTTGTTCGCATCTTGCCTTCCTTATTTCGTTTGTGGTTTACCATCAATCAAGATGCATTGTACAACGTGATGGCTCTTGTGCGGTCATATAACTGGGCGTCCTGTCAGTGATACGCCTGTAAACGCTGTGGCTGCATTTCTTGTGGCGAGACCTACGCTTGTTAGATTGGGAGATAGGGGAAGAGTGAGAAGTTCTGGTCCGTCGAGAGCTATTTTTAAGCTGTCTGTCTCACGTTCAAGGCGCAGCGTGTGCCAGTTCATGGGGTTGAAGTTTGCGGGGAGATCGTGTGAGGCATTGACTTCGGGTGGAGAGTCAGAACTCTCTACTGTTAGCGTCCAGCCTGATTGATTTTGGGAGAGCCAGATAAAGAGTTTTTCTTCACTGCTTTTCCAGATCACGAGGCCGAATGCTGATTGCTCCTGCTGGTTGTGAGAGAGCTTCAGAGTTGCGCTGAACTCGTACTGCTCTTGATGAAGACTCTTTAGCAGGAGATGCTCACCGTGAGCCATGCTTGTTTGTTCTAATGCACCATTCTGCACCTGCCAGTCTGCCAAGGACGAAGCATTCTCCATTTCCTCGCTTTGTGTACTCCATCCTAGAAGGGCAGGGGTGTATTGATCGTTCAGGAATTCATCCAGGAAATGGTCGGTGAGACTGATTGCTGTAAAGGCGGCACTACAGTGCTCGGTGAGTAAGGCGAAGGAATGAGTGAAATGTTTTATCACGTCCTCGGCTACTCGTATGCCGTCGAGTTGTACGGCGAGCACTGAGCCAGAAGACGATATAGTGAGTTGGTGCCATGCTGGAAGCACAACATGATCTGGTAAAGAGATAGTTCGCCCTGGTTTATTGTCATTGGACCAGATCAGTTGTGCGTCAGATGTAATAACGAGTCGTGTAGCTGTGCCATTGCCATCCTGGAGCAGGACGCCGTAGGTGCCATTTCCGGCTATATAGCGCAGGTTCACTTCGAGTAACCAGGCTGTACCTAAGATATCTTGATGATTAAGTAGCGCGGACTCGCCTTTACTGTCTCTCTGCACTACTTCGCCATAGGTGGCATACCAATCTCCACTCTGGTTATGCCAGGCTGGATGAAGTTCAGGCTCCTCGAAAAGGTCATGTATGCGCGGCATCGCAGGGGTTGGTTGAGGTGTATAGGTTGGTGCTGGCGTCCAGAGGTCATCACCGTGCCAGAAGAGCCGGTCGAGGCAGGGACGACGCTCTATCATGTCTGGCTGTAAGGCGTGATAGGCGATGTACTGGTCAACATTATTTGGGCCAAGCACAAACGAATTGTGACCGGGGCTGATCAGATGCTCACGATCTCCGTGTAGCAGTAAGATGTGGTCTTCGGTACCTTGCCAATCATGCCATGATGTATCATGTAGACCGCCAGGGCCCATTGGGGTAGCCGAGGTTGCATAGCTGACCGCGTAGTTATCGCGGTAAAAGCAGCCTCCTGAATACATTTCATAGTATCGTTTGCGATGTCGAACAACGGTTGGTCCCTCCACCGTATACCAATCAATGCCGCCCTTTGACTCGCGTTGAGCCTCAAAGAGTTGCCATGCCTGGCTGGGTGGTGTGACACGGGTAATGTTTCCTTGGAGTGTAAAGGGATTCAACAGTCGATCAACGGCATTCCCGCTGCCAATGAAGCCTGTAGAAGGTTCCAGGTACTCAATGGTCATGTAGAGATACCATTGACCATCTTGATCGTGGAACACATGAGGATCAATGGCCCAGGGAACGATGGAACTGGTGAGATCGTGACCAGTATCGATAAATGGTCCCTCTGGACGGTCGGCTACCGCTACCCGAATACCACTCTTAAACTCTTCGGTATGAACCGCGTAGTAGAGGAGGAACTGATCGTTGTATACTGTTACCTCTGGTGCCCAATAGAAAAAATATGGCTGGCCGAGGGTGGGCAACGCCTTGCCTACCTCTTGCCATGAGACCAGATCGGTACTTGTCAGAATAGGGAAGACCTGTGAGCCGTCAGGTGGGTGTCCCGCGTGTTCAGTGGCATAGGCATAGTAACGCCCACGTACCTTGAGCACAAATGGGTCGGCGAAGCTACTGGGCCAGAAGGGGTTTACACGGAGCTTAGCGAGGGTATGTGATGTCATTTGTATCTCCTGGCGAGGGCAAGCCTCGCCACTACATTTCGGGCTTTCCCAATATTCCGACGTGCAATCTCCTGGCGGGGCTTGCCCTCGCCAGGAGACCTTGTCTTATCACGGTATTGGTTCAGGGGCAGTTGTCGGTCCCTGAACATGTGGTTTGTCATCCTGCCAGTTCACACGGTCAAGCCACATATAGCGACTATCGCCACGAGTCCCGTCCGGGGCTACGTCCCATACATGATAGACCATCCAGGTTTGATTGCCCACCTGAAAGACGGTCTCTCCACCTGGTCCAATGACCAGGGGTTGATGTGTCGTCTGGCTTGCGAGAATAGGATTCTCTGCTGCCTCTGTACACGGGCCTACGGCGGTTTGGCACCTGGCATAGCCAACAGCGTAGTGGACTCCTGAGTAGTCATTGGCGGAGAAGAAAAGATAGTATTTTCCATTGTGCTTGAACATGTCCGGTGCCTCAACGACGCTGCCCTCCCAGGAATTGTCGTTAGAGACCAGGCGTGTTGGCTTGCCTGTCACGCTCAGCCCATCCGCTGTTAGTTGTTGTGCATAAAGATATGTTGTACGCCCACAGCAGTTGCCATCGTTCTTAAAGTACAGGTACAGTTTACCACCATCGAGGAGTGGACTGGGATCAATCGTGCCGCCCTCATCGGCCTGACAGACCAGCGCGTGATTGCTCTGGTCTTTGAACTTGCCTTCTGGCTTATCGCTGACCGCTACACCAACGCACTGTTTGTTAGACTGCATGTCTCGTGCGGTGTAGTACATAACGTATTTATTGCCAAGCTGTATGACGGAAGGTGCCCATACAAACGAGCCGCCGGGCTGCGCCCAGGGGGGCAGAGCGGGCATAGCATCTTTGAGCATATCCCAATGCACCAGATCGTTCGAGCGGGCAACTTGCACATTTGCTCCAGCTGCATTTGTGGCATAGGCATAGTATGTCTTGCCCACTTGCAGCACATCTGGGTCAGGGAAATCGCTCTGTATTACAGGATTCTTGAAGCTGCTGGGAGGAATGGTGGGCGTTGTGTGCGCCCCTGGTGTCGAGGTGCTTGATTGCTGATTTTGCTGACCACAGCCGACCATTAGCAACAGTGCCAGGATATAAAGCAAGCATATGGCTGGGTGACTGCGAGTGGGGCGAGGACGAGTGCACGCGGTGGGGCGAGGACGAGTGCGCGCAGCAGCAGGGCGACCACAAGGGTACGCCCCTACCATATATGGTCTCGCCGCATGAGCGGCGTGGTATAGTAGGGGCGTACCCTTGTGGTCGCCCTGTGTACTGTCCTGCTGTTTTGTGGCTGCTCTAAACGCAGAAGACATCTTCATATCAGCCTTTCAGCCCGGTACTTGCCACGCTGCGCACGATGAACCGCTGGAGCGCGATATAGATAACCAGTACGGGTATCGCCGCGATCACCGCGCCAGCCATGGTTGGTCCATACTGCGTAACATAAGAATTTTGCAAGCTGCTCAACCCTGGAGGAAGGGTCAACAAGTTCGGGTCTTGCAGAACCAGGAGCGGCCATAGGAAATCATTCCAAACCGTTAGAAATGTTATCACTCCTAGCGTTGCCAGGGCTGCCTTCGAGAGAGGCAGGGCGATTTTGTAGAATGTCTGGAATTTGCTTGCTCCGTCTATGCGCGCGGCCTCTTCCAGTTCCTTAGGGAGAGACTCGAAGAACTGGCTCATGAAGAAGACGCCAAAGACGCCTGCAAGGTAAGGGAGTATGACCCCTGCATAGGAGTTGAGAAGCCCGAGGTTGTAGATGGTCAAGAAGTTGGGTATCAGGAGCATCAGCCCCGGCAAGAATAATGTTGTCAGCATCAGTCCATAGAGGAATTTGCGGCCTGGGAACTCCAGGCGTGTGTAGGCATAGGCCGCCAACGAGTCCAGGCCAAGAATCAGTACGGTGCTGGTTAGTGAAATGCCAAGGCTGTTGATGAACCAGCGCGTGACGGGTGTATCTCCTAATGGATTATTAAGAAGTTGTGTGTAGTTGTTCCAGGTGAATTTCTTTGGAATCCAATAGAGTTGCGCTAAGAACCACTGAGATTTGGGCTTGAATGAGGTCGAGAGCATCCAGAGCATTGGTAGTATGATGAGCAGCGCAATAAACACGAGGAGCGCGTAGATGCCGATGCGTCCCAGGATTTTGAGAAGCTGACGGTTCCTGTTTCTCTCAGCGACATGATTTGCAGCAGGAACCTGTGTCTGAACGCGAGATTTGGCTGTGGTAGCCATGCTATTCTCCTTTCCTGATATCCGTTTCGTTAATCGCGACTTCTAAAGAGTTTGAAGTTCGTGTAGGAGACGAGAATCATGATGGTTGCGACTACGAAGGACATGGCGGCAGCACTACCCACGAAATGGCGCTCGAAGCCCTGGATGTAGATTTCGATCATAACTGGCCTGGTGCCGCCTCCGCCCTGCGGTAGTGAAGGACCGCCGTGGTTGGTCATGAGAAAAGGCTGGCCGAACAGATTGAATGAGGCGATAATGGTGATAATGATGACGAATAGCAGCACGGGCCTGAGCAGAGGCAAGGTGACACGCCAGAAAGATTGCCAGGGGTTGGCTCCATCTACTGAAGCGGCCTCGTACAATTCGTCATTAATATTCTGGAGGGCGGCAAGCAGGATGATCATGTTGAAGCCCATGGTCCACCATATAGTGGCGACAACAATGGAAACCCAGGCCCATGGCAGAGTAGAGAGCCATTCTGGAGTGGGTAGGTTCAGAGCGGTAAGGTAGTAGTTGATGAGCCCACCCTCGCTCTGGAAAATCCACCACCACAGCAGGCTAATGACTGATACCGACAGAACCCACGGCGCGAAGTAGATGGCGCGGAACAAATTGATACCCGGGAGCTTGACGTTTAGCAGCACCGCCAGCAAAAGCGGGATTATTACAAGTAGGGGTACGCTATATATCACGAATTGCACGGTATTGCCCATTGAACCCCAAAATTCATGAAACTCTATGGTACTCGCGTTGAAGATATTGACGTAGTTTTGCACACCTACAAACGCGCTAGTCTGAGGCTGTACGTAGTCATAGCTGAATAAGCTCAGATAGAGACCGTTGAAGAACGGGTACCCGACGAAGAGTACAAAGAAGATAAAATGCGGCAGTATGAACAGGTACGGTGCCAGGCTAAACTTGCCTTGCCTTTTATTGCTCGCGGTGCTTTGGCCTACACCTTGCAGTGGTACTACTCTTGCCATTGGCTCCCCCTTTCTGTAGGGACCGAGTACGCATCCTCGCACGGAATGTGATGGGCGAGCGAGACTCAACAAATCGGTCAGACGCTCATCATATTCCCAGGAAATTGATACAATTTGTATCGCATCCTGCGTGCCGATCATATCGGCACGCAGGATGCGATACACTGGTTTCTACTGATTTGTAGGTGCGGTACCGTACTTCTGTTTGTTTTGAGTCAGAATCTGGTTCGCACGGCTTGCCGAGTCGTTCAAAGCCTTCGGAATATCGTTGGACGTACCTGCCATCACAGCCCCAACAGCATCCAGGAGAGGCGCAAACGCATCGGAGATGCCTGGTGCTGGTGGTGGGAAGACAGGGGTGTCGACCGCCGTTGAAAGCGCATGCATTAAGGGGATCGACTGGACCGCAGAGTTGTTACGCGCTGTATGGTATGCAGGCATGTCGCCACCCTGAGCCATCTTGTACGAGTTGTCAACGACGTATTTGATAAATGTGCCCGCGGCTGAGTCCTTGCACTTGTCAGCGCCTTGTTTGTGAGAAGTCAAGGCCAGGGAGCCCATGCCCGCCCAGGTGGCTGGCTGAGAGCCGATCTGGGGTGTGGCTGCCGCCTGGCCCTTGAAGTCAACAGCATCGCCAGTGACGTTGGCTGACTGCCAGATACCATTCCAGATCATGCCTACGGTGCCAGCCTTGAAGGAGTTGACATCGGCATCGACTGGAAGCTTCGGAGCGGAATACTTAGTCTGAGCATTTTTCATCCATTGCAGTGCCTGGACGCCAGCAGGGCTGTTCCAGGTTGCCTGGGTCACATCGGTGTTGAACTCGCTACCACCGTACTGATGCAAGAGCTGTTGGAAGATTTGTTGAACTGGGAAGCCTGTAGTGATCTGGAAACCATGGTTTTTCCCATTGGTTGTTGCGGCGGCGGCGGCGGCAAAATCATTCGCGTTTGTGGGTGCACTTTTAATGCCTGCTTTGTTGAGCAGATCAGCGTTGTAGAACATCGTCATGGGGTTGATAAAGAGTGGAACGCCATAGCGATGACCAGCGATCTCACCCTGACTCCAAGCCCGGGCCGCGAAATCGTTACTGCTGTAGCCTAGCTGAGGCATAATGCTGTCTATGGGACGGATAACGTGGCGGAACGCCTGAGTCGCGATTTGATCCTCGTTGATGATCGCCACGTCCGGCAATGTGTTGGAAGCTGCCGCTGTGTCAAGCTTCGTGGCATAGTCATTCAATGAAATGATGGTCATCTTGACCTGAGCGGTGCCAGAGTGAGAGGAATTGAATTGAGAGACTAACTGCTGCATGACGGGACCATCTGGCCCGCTCAATGCATTCCAATAGGTTAGTTGAACATTCGAGCAGCCGTTGGCACTGCTGCCACCCGTACTACCTGTACCACCACCGCTGCCGCCACACGCTGCAAGCATTGCGCCCAGGACTATGCTTAGAAGCATAGTAATACTTACAGTTCTTTTTGACCCGTACAGCATATCCTGTACCTCCTTCGATACCGTTAGATAAAGTCTTCAGTGTCTCATCATTTGAGTTCGGGGGCTGGACGTGCTTGCCACATCGGGCAATCAGCGCACTTCTCCGTATTCCGACTGACAACGAACTAACGTTCTACCTACCTACCGATCAGCCAGTCGGAAAGGTAGATGGGGACTTGGTAGGCTGGTCAGGACTTGTCCTGTGTATAGACGGCAGGAGGAGGATGGAAACGGGAAAGATAACAGGGAATCTCAGGTAAGGGGAGAGGACCTTCATGACATACCTCCGTTCGCGTCAACGTTGATGATTACCGCAGGACCGCCATCAAGCCTAACTTCATTGTGTATAACGCTGGTTTACAACGTTGTAAAAACTATAACATGCAAGTCTTATGTTTGTCAATATGGTTAATTTCCTTATTCGTTTGTCAAATTCATGGGGACCAGTCGCTTATTTTGGCGGAATCACTTGCAGGTTAGAAGTTATATACTCAACCATATTTGACAGACGAGCAAACACATGATACAGTTTTTAGAGCCTTGTACAGACTGTATCACGAAGGATGGAAGCCCAAGTGCCAGCAACACTGAAAGATGTCGCCCTACGAGCGGGTGTTTCGATCAAGACTGTTTCCAATGTCGTTCATGGTTATACTCATGTAACGGAAGAGATGCGTGAACGGGTGCGTGCTGCCCTGGCGGAGCTCAATTACCAGCCGAATTTACCTGCTCGCTATCTACGCAATGGACGCACGCGTGTTCTTGCTCTTGCGATTCCCGACCTGGGAAACCCTTACTTTTCCGACATTGGCAATGCAGTGATCGCCGCCGCATCCGCTCAATCCTATACTGTACTTCTCGATCACACGGGTGGCGAACGTGCCAAGGAATCTCTTGTTGTCAACGGGATGCATCCTCATCTCATTGATGGAGTTATTTTGAGTCCATTGGCGCTAGAGTCCGAGGATCTGCTGCCCCGACAGGTCGGGGTTCCACTTGTGCTGCTGGGCGAGCGCCTCTTGAATGTTCCATACGATCACGTTGTCATTGACAATGTAGCGGCGGCCCGTCTTGCTACTAATCATCTATTAAGCCTGGGACGAAGGCGCATCGCGGCGATTGGGGCACAGGAGGTCACGGCAGGCGAGACTGCTCGCCTGCGCCTGCAAGGTTATACTGAAGCTCTGGCTGAAGCTGATCGGCCCCTTGACCCCTCTCTAATCGTTCGAGCGTCATCTTTTGATCGCATGGACGGTGTACTGGCAATGCGGCAATTACTCGCGTTGGAAGAGCCGCCTGATGCCGTTTTTTGCTTCAATGATCTGCTGGCCCTAGGAGCGATGCGGGCGCTCTACGAGGTAGGCCGACATGTGCCCGAGGATGTGGCGGTGGTTGGTTTCGATGATATTGAAGATACTCGCTTTGCAACTCCCTCTCTGACCACTATTGCGCCAGATAAAGAGAAGATTGGTGACCTGGCCGTATCATTCCTCCTTGGGCGCATCGATGGAACGCGCATAGGCCAACCAGGGCAGGTTAAGGCCCCGTTCCGCCTCATTGTCCGTGAGAGCACTGTGGGTCGTGTAGGGGCGCGATTGATCGCGCCGACGGGGTGAGAATGTGGGGAAATGTTGCTCATATCCCATGTATGCTCCACCGCCCCGTCGGCGCGATCAATCGCGCCCCTACTGATTTTGACATGATTTAAGGATGCATGGTATAGTTTTTTCAACGTTGTAAGGTATAATGTATTGCTCAGTAGGAGCGAGAATAGAACGAGGCAATGTTGCTAGAACATAGAGACATAATTCATCCCCGACCACAACTCACGCGTCCCCTCTGGCTAGACCTGCGCGGAAGTTGGGGCTTTGCTTATGACGATAGTGCTAGTGGTCTTGCTGAGCGCTGGCAGGACCGCGAGGATGTCTACACACGCACTATTCAGGTTCCTTTTCCCCCAGAGTCGTCGGCGAGTGGAATTGGCGATTCAGGCTTTCATCCTGTTGTGTGGTACAGGCGCGTGTTCGAGGTGCCACACGATGCTATTGGCAAACGCTTACTACTCCATTGTGGTGCTGTAGATTATCGTGCGCAGGTGTGGGTGAATGGTCAGCTTGTTGCTCTGCACGAAGGTGGGAGTACCCCCTTTTCTGCCGATATCACGATGGCTCTGCACGAAGGTGGAGAGCAAGTCGTGGTGATTCGGGCCGAAGACATGCCGCAGGACCTCTCGCAGCCACGCGGCAAACAGGATTGGAAAGAGCGGCCCCATAATGTCTGGTATCACCGCACCACTGGTATATGGCAACCTGTCTGGCTTGAGCCTGTCGCTGCCACACACATTACACAGGTGCGTTGGACGCCTGATCTCGACCGTGGACTCCTCGCTTGTGCAGTGATGCTCCAACGGCAGGATGAGGTGCCTCTACGCGTTCGTGTGCAACTCAGTTTACATGGTGTGACGCTGTGCGATGATACGTATATAGTGCAAGGAACCGAGGTGCAGCGGCAAATTGCCCTTGACCGGGCAAGCGCTATGAACAGGGATAGTCTGCTGTGGTCGCCTGCGCATCCAAATCTTCTTGATGCGACGCTTACCCTGGTTAAAAATGACGAGGTTGTAGATGAAGTAAAGAGCTATGTCGGACTGCGAAGTGTTGGCGTCGAAAGTGGGCGGTTTCTGCTCAATGGGCTTCCTTACTATTTACGCCTTGCGTTGGAGCAGGGTTACTGGCCGCAATCGCATCTTGCTGCTCCCAGCGATGAGGCGCTGCGTCGTGAGGTAGAGCTTGCCAAAGAGTTAGGCTTTAACGGAGTGCGTATCCACCAGAAGGTGGAGGACCCGCGCTTTCTCTACTGGTGTGATCGCCTTGGTCTGCTCGTCTGGGGTGAGATGGCGAACGCTTACGTCTTTTCTAGCACTGCTGTGGAGCGTTTGACCCGCGAGTGGTTAGAGGTGCTTGCACGTGACTACAACCATCCGTGTATTGTGGCATGGGTCCCGATCAATGAGAGTTGGGGTGTTCCCAACCTGGCGCGAGATGCCGCACAGCGTCACTATATCCGGGCGCTCTACCACATAACAAAGACTCTTGACTCTACTCGTCCCACTATTGGTAACGATGGCTGGGAGCACGTCATCAGCGATATTCATGGTGTGCACGATTATTCGTTTGATGGAGCAACTCTGCGGGAGCGGTATGGTAGTACTGAGGCTGTGGAACGGACACTGCGAGAGGTACAACCGGGTTATCGTTCTGTGCTCTTACAAGGGTATATTCACCAGGGAGAGCCGATCATGTTGACGGAGTTTGGCGGAATTAGCTATCTGCCCGATTCCACTACACCATGGTTTGGCTATGGCACGGTTAGAGACAGTGAGAGCTTCCTGGCTAAGTACCGCGAACTGGTTGAAGCCATCTTGAGCAGTCCCGCAATCGCTGGATTTTGCTATACGCAGTTGACCGACACGGAACAGGAAACGAACGGTCTGTTAACGGCGAACCGCGAGCCCAAGCTCGACCCGGCTGCTGTTCGAGCAATTACAAGACGTACCTCGGCAGCAGTGCCGGGCGATGTGATTGCGCAGATGCATCAGACTCAGGCTATTACGCCCTTTGCGAGTGCTGAATCTGAAGTGAAGTCTGATGTATGATTCGAGCTTGTAGGGGCCTAATTCATTAGGCCCCTACAGGGTTGTCTCTCTTGTTGTATACCTTCACAGTTCCTAAAGAAAGGAAAGACGATGATTGAGCAGAATACACAGCAAGCGACCAATGTGGAGTCCGAAGTAAGTCAATTGTATGACGATATGCACACTCAATCCCTCACGCCATTGTGGA
>JAABUQ010002505.1_pt1 | contig 36138 bp, 34 predicted proteins | sample 5560001 | NCBI WGS metagenome assembly JAABUQ01 (sample SAMN10711888, study PRJNA513371) | rock metagenome | isolation source: Antarctica rocks | place: Antarctica: Victoria Land, Finger Mt nord | collected 2015-12-18 | reverse complement strand
TATTAACGGTTTATTTACTTATTTTTTAATAATATTAAAAAATTAATAAAAAATAATTCTTTAAACTTCTTTAAATTTATTAATTTTTAATTTTTTTATAAATATTATAATTATATATTAAGTATAATTATATAAAAGGTTATTTTTATAAAGAAGTTATTTAATAAATATTTAATATTATTTTTTATTTAATATATTAATAATTTATCGGTTATTTCTTTTGATATAAATATTAAATTAATAATAATTTATTAATTATATATATTTTTTATTATAATTTCTTTTAATAATTTATTAATTATATATATTTTTTATTATAGTTTCTTTTAATAAGTTATTAAATTATATATATATATTTTTTTTGATTATATTCTATATAATACTTATTAGGGTTTATATGAAATTTATATGTTTTTTGCCCCCTTTAGGGGCCTTTAATAATTTTTCTATTATTTATCCGCTAAAATTATTATATACTAATTATTATTTTCTATATTATTGAAAATTCGTCTTGTATTTTTATATCCTTTTATTATAAATCCTCCGTTTTTGGTATATAAATTAAAAATAATAAGATTCGAATTTACAAACTTATAAATTTATACGCGTTATAAACGCGTTTTAAATAGTTATTAATTTAACCTTTAATAATGTTATTATTATGTTACTACCTTCGATTATATATATTAATATAAATAAGAAAGTCTTATTTATACAAAATAATATAAATTAAAATTTCTTAAAATTAAAGATTTTTCTTAAATATATAAAGTTTTATTTAATATTAATAAACTTCTTAATTATAATATATTATTATAATTAAATAAAAGTAAATTATATATATTATATATTTATATTTACTTTATTTATATTTATATTATATATTTTATTATTAATATTTTAACATTTTTAAAGCTTTATTTTACCTTTTAATAATAATTATTTATCTCTTTATTGGTATAGAAATAAAGCCTTTTTTTATTATTCGTTATTATAAAATAGTTAAAATAAAAGTTATATATATATTAATTAAATAAATTTTATTATAATTATTAAATAATTAATATATTAAATTTCTTTATTTCCTATTTATTTAAAAGTAAAATTATTACTTTATTTTTCGATTTATTAATATTATATTTATATTTACTATTAACGAAATGGTTATAAACTAAATACTTTTTATTTTTATAATATTAAAAAATATTATAGTTTAAAACAATTATTAATATAATATTATTTATATATTTTGCTTTTATTATAATAATAATAACACTTTTATTATTTAATATTATTAATTAAAATATAATTAATATAAATAATCTTTTAATTAATTATTATATTATTAATATTAATATTTTTTTTACTACCTTCTTTTATAATTTCGGTCCTAAAAAAGATATTTTATTAAAAGCTTATAATTCTTATATATAATATTTAAACTTAAAATTATAAATTATTTTTACTTTTTTTATATTTTTTATATTTTTTTTAAGTAATTTTATATTCAAATATTATATTTCTTATTATAAATTATATATTATATAATTTTTATATTTATAATATTTATAATATTTTTATAATTTTCTAATCATACAGCTAGCTCAAATAGGTAAAAGACTAGTTGACAAAGCAATCATTATGTGGCAGTTGACGCACCAATCCTGCTGATCCACTAATTAACTGATTAAACTGGTTATTCAATTATATTATCTTAAGTAAGTAATAAAGTTAGTTAATACTCTAATTGCTAATTATATTCGCAATAATATATTATTATTTTAATTATAAAATATTAAGCCCTAACCTTATAATATTAAAGTATCGCTTTTAGAATTTTCTTTTAACCTTCTTAATTAATAAAATATATTTATTTTATTATTTATATTATAAATATATATAAGCAGTAAATATAATATATTATAATATATATTTAATAATTAAAAGTATTATTAACTAAATCTTATAACTTTTTATAATATTTTTAAAATTTTTATTTTTTTCTTCTTTAAAATATTTAATATATTTAATATTATTATTTTAATACCAAAAATCTTAAAATATTAATATTATTTTATATTTTTTTATTATTTTTATTTTTATTTATTTAATTCTTTATCGAGCTTCTTGCCGATAATATTATAATTAAAATTCTTATATTTAATAAAAACCTTTTTTTTTTAATAAAAAGATAATTTATAAATTTCTTAAAGAATAAAGTTAAGAATAAGAACCCCTTTTATTTCTCGTATAAATAATATTACGCCTATAAATATTAATTATAATATTCTAATAATATACCTTTAAATAAATAAAAAAGTAATAATAAATTTAAGGCTTTAAATAAATTTATATTTAATAAAGATAAATATATTTTTCGGAAATTAATAATAAATAAAAATATTATTTTTTAAATTAAATATATTATTATTTTATTAATTATTTATAATTTTATTAAGCAAGTATATTTTCGCTTTTATTATATAGAATATAATAAGACTTGATTAAAAATATAATATTTCTTTTATAATATTATTTAATAAAAAATCGATTTCTTTATAAAACTTTATTAATATTATTAAGCTAATAATCTTTAATATATTAAATTATTATTAATAATAATTCAATTATTTAATTTAAGTTAATAAGGTTAGGTAGATCTCGTTAATATATAAAATAACCTTTATAATAATTATAAATAGATTATAACAATAATTATAAATATTCCCCCTTACGAAGTATTTGGTATTATTTTAATAGCTTTACTATCAAAAAATAATATTATAATAAGATAATTTGCAAATTGTCCCTTATATATTAATTTTAAATTTAAATAGCTTTAAATTTAAATAATTTAAAATATATAATTATAAGGATAATTTATAAATAAATAAGAATAATATTGATTTTATATCAAAATTTGGTAATAAATTAATATTATTTTTATTTATCCAAAAACCCTTTTCCTATATTTTATTCTTGGCTAATTATTAAATATATATAAAATTATTTTTTTAAATATATATTCCTTTAGCTTCTCGTTATTAAAAAGCTATTTAATATCTGCGATAATCTTGCTATCTTTTTTATAACTTACGGTTTTATTAAAATCTTTTAATTTAACAATAATACCAAGTTTAAAAGAGCCTTGTTTTATTTTTTATATTATTATAAAATTTGTGTTATTAATAGCAATCCAAAATATCCTTAAATATAAAGAGTTATTAAAAGAATAAACAATATAATAAAAAATTATATTAATAATTAAATAAAGATCAATTAAATATCTTATTAAGTTTCTAAATTAATTGAAATTTATATAATATATAACTTTATTAAATATATTTTAATATAAATACTTCCTTATTAAGTTTATTTCAGCCGTTTCCTTATTATTAATAATAAGATTTAGCTTAATCTTAAAAAGTAAAAGACGGTTATATTTATAAATAAAAATAGGAAATTTAATAATAATAAAGCTTTTATTAATTTAAATATTAATATATAAAATATTTTAAATATCTTTTTTAATATCCCTGAATTCTATATACTTATTTTATTAATATTAATAAAAATATAATAAAGATTAGGACCAGAATTCGAATAACTTGTTTTTAATTAATAATATTTTAATTATAATATAAACCGAAATATTATTAACTTTCTTATTTATATTAAGGAATAATATAATATATTATAAATAAAAAAGGTATTTAATAATAAAATTAAAAGTAAATAATTTAAAAAGCAAATACTTCTTTCTTCTTAATTATTTTAGTTTATAATATTATTAATATTATTTGTAGTTAATAATATACTAGCTCTAATAACCTTTATAATAAATACGCTTTAAGCCTAGCTATAAGCCGATAAAGAAATAATTTAAAAACTTAATATTAAAAATATTAATAAGGGTAATTATTTAAATAATTTATTAATTAATAGAATATTAATTTCAGACGGTATATTTTATTTTTGCCCTTTTAAGTAACTAAGCCGTTTTTTGGTTAAAAATATATTTTAAAAATTTAGTCTAACTTTGCCAAATTTTAATAATAAAGTTACTAAAAGTTGGTATTATTAAACTATTAATCTTTTTCTCCTTTAATATTTAAACAAAAAAATACGGCTATAGGAAATATTTATAAATAAAATAAAAATAATATTAAATTTTAATAATAAAATTATTAAAGATTAATATTACTTTCAATTTATTTATAAATATTTCTTTTATTTTTTTTGAAAATATTTATTAATTATAAATTTTAAGCTCTTTTATATATATTTTTTTTTAACCTTTTTTCCTTTATTACCTCCGGATATCAATTTATATATATTAAAGGTTCGTAAATACTTTATTATTACCCGCGTTTAATAGTGAAAAGAATATAATATTCGTATTAAAACGGTAGCCTAGAAATTCTATTTTAATTCTATTATTAAAATTCTATTAAAAAAGGGAAAAAGAGCTTTTATTATAAATAACAAAATTATTTATATTTATATTTTTAATTATTATTAATATATTTATAAATTATAAATATAATATAATATTATCAATTGTAAATACTTTGCAAAAAGTATTATATTAATTTTAATAATATTAACTAAAATAATTAAGATCCCTAATAATCTAATAAAAATCTCTTTAAAAAGGGCTATTTAAAAAGAGTTATAAATAAAAATATTAAGAGTTTCCTATTAATATAAAATGTTCCTTTATAATAAATAATATATTTACGGAAAAATTAAAAAGTAATATATTTTCTTTTATTATAATATTAATATTTTATATAAGAATAAAGCTAAAAGGCTAAAATTTAATATTTATATTATAATAAATATTAATTAAAACAGTATAAAAGTAAGAGATAATATAAGGGAAGGTATTAGCAGCCCCTAATATTAGAAGTATTTTTCGAAATTTTCAAAAAATTTGTATTTTTCAATTTTCCAATTTCTAATTAATAATAATAATAGTATAATTACAGTATATTTTTAATAAATATTTACTTTTTATTTATATATATTTAATTAATATCAAGTTAATTATAGAATTTTTTGAATATATAATTATTATTATAAATAAATTTTTTATATTTTAGTTAATAATAATAAATAATTGAATATTATTAGCTTAATTTATTATTAATATTATTAATAATAATTTATATAACTAATTATTCAATAGAATATAAAATACTATTTTATAAACTTTAAATAAATATTTATTAAATACAGGAATAAATATATTAATAATTTGTTATTTTTATTTTGCGTATTTAATATACTAACTTGGCTATTCTAGAGAAATCCGGGTTTTGGACCTAAAAGCGTCCCGAAATAACTAATTATTCTGCTGATTTTTAATAACAATATAATATAAATTTAATAAAAGGAGCGGCTATTATAAGGCGATTATAAAAGGGGGAAAAATTCTTTATTATAAAATTTTTTTTTGGTATATATTGTTTTAGGTATTTTGCAATAGCAATATTATAACTGCTTAAGGGGGTATAATAAATAATATATTAAATTTTTATTAATATTATATTATATACAGGCTGGTATTAAAGGAAAAGCGGCTTCTATTGAATAGCTATTTAACGTACTATTGTAGGTAATTAGGCTATTAACTAGGTAATTAACTAATTACCTGTATTAATACATTAAATAGCCAATTATCAGTTGAATTAGCAATCCAACGTACGTTAATTGGCCAATCAACTAGATTGGTGCTTCAACTGCCACAACTAACCATATAAACGATAGTATATCGCTGGCTTAACGTGCCTCCCTAAACGGCTTCCCCTAAACGGCTCCTATCAAACGGCTCCCCCTAAACAGATCGCCCTAAACGGCTCCTATCAAACGGCTCCCTTGCTCCCTTCAAACAACCCCCCCCCAAACAGCCCCCCCCTAAACGATCGTAGGGTAATCGCAAAAACAGAAAAAATCTCCGTCGCAAAATTCGAGGAGCCGTTTAGGGAGAGCCGTTTAGGGGGGGCTGTTTAAGGGGAGCCGTTTAGGGGGAGTAAAAGCGGCTCTAGGTAAATAGCTATTTAATATACTACTGCAGGCAATTAGGCTATCAATTAGGTAATTGGCTAACTACCTATATTAATATGTTGGATAGCCAATCGTCAGTTGGATTGCCAATCCAACGTACGTTGATTGGCCAATCAACTAGATTGGTGCGTCAACTGCCACAGAGTATATAGCCACGTCTACTATATATATGGAAAATTCCCCGGATTGGCGCAAGGATTAGAGTTTGCATTACGTTACAATAAATACTTCATCATTTGATTCTGTCCACCAATTAATACTCAGAATAGAGGAGCATCCTCCAGGCTCTCAGGATCGTTTAATATAGAGTCCTGCTGGAGCCATTCATGGACCAATTCTGAGATACCAAAGAACGCGGCCAAATGAATAGAAGCTAAGGGTCTTCTTTCACGTAGAGAACGCGTTGCCCTAAAAGTTCCATGTCCTGAAAAATCGATGCCAGGAGAACACAGAGGTTCCGAATTCTCGAACATCATCAAGGCTGAAACGAAATTTCGGACTGGTTCATCCCTGAGTATGTCCATTGCAAGGGCACGCGTACTCGTCTGGCTTGCCTTGTGTGTGTGATGACCCCAATGCATTACTGCATACCGGAGCAAAGTGACTTGTTTAGGATCTTCAGGATACTTCAGCGACAAAGTCTTGCCCAAAAAATTGGGTGGTAACAGTGAATTATTGGTTAATAGTACTCTTCTGGCTAGAATCCCACAGTTTCGGCAACGGATGAATTTAGTCTCACAGGACCTGTCATAGTCGACGTATGAATCTCGTTGAATGGTCAATCAACTGATGTTGGATTGTCAATTCAACGTTATCTATAGGTAGCCCTATTACCGCAGACATAGCCGATGATCCTACAAAGTTGTCGTAAACCGCGGGACTTATCCTCCACACCTAAGAGCGGTACCACTCAATTTCCGCGAGCCGAGACGTCGTCCGATATCCAGGGCGAGAAGATGTTACTACTTGCATCGAGTAGCGGTCGAAAAGGATCCGCCCGTGGGGGAGGGGTCGTAGGGTTAAGGATGTGTCAAAACAGCCCCAGCGGTCGGATTGCTGTCAAGGCCGGGTCAGGTGTTGAGCGACGCTGGAAGGCTTGGTGTATCAGGCCGACCGAAACGGGTTTTTTGTCCGATAGGGCTCTTACCCAGAGCCCTGCTGGACACCGGAGGTACATGCCGTTAATTTCTCTAGGTTTTCTTAGAGCATAGCCACGATGGTACTCGGCTCACAACAAGGAGAATCGCTGTGCCTATCTCCCGAAATCCGACAACCCGGTAACGAATTCCAAGGCGAATAGCGTTCTTCAAAGTGCAGGAATCTCTCGTTCCCTTCTATCTGGACAACATCTTATAGCTCTGGCTTCACATCTGTCTCCTCCCGCACTAGCCTCTCCTTTCCCCTAATTGGCTTACATCCTTCACTCTCTACACATCTCGCCGGTCCCTCCTGCCTGCGTCTCGCGAATTCCGCTGCCCCTTTAGCGTTCGCGAAGACGAGATCAGCAACCTGGCCCCGATATATTTCACCGCTATTGTAGGCCTTCTCATCATCCAGTAGCTTCTCAAGTGCACTCTCTGCTACCACGTCTTGCACCGCATCCTTGATTGTAGCTTTGAACCGTGGGTCCGAGGCGGAGGAGCCGGTCAGCCTGAGCTGCGTGATTTGCGGTTTGGATAATTGGACGAGCGCGCGAATACGTCCGGCAATGGCTGTCCAGTAGACAATTTCACCTCCAGGCCTCAGCACGGATGTAGGGTGATTCGATGCATCCAATTTCCCGAGCCCCAAATCAGGATCAATGAATGTCATCTCCGCTGAACCAGCCCTTGCGGTCTTTAAGGTCCCTAAGGAAGCCACTTGGCTCGGAAACCCCCGCTCTTCTTCAACGTTACTCCGCTTTCTTGACCCATATAGCCGTCACGTTCTTATCGAAAGATTCCGAACCAGCCCCGTAGTCTTGTGCTCCAAGATCATCTTGGTCTCCTCTCAATAGAACACCTCCATAGTCGCCATAGTGATCTCCATAGATCCAAGCCCAAGCACGTCCATGCAGCATGATACTCTGTGCTTTCTTATTCCAATTAGCCGGGAGCGACCCGCCGCCCTCGCCAAAGCACTCGACATCCCCGCCGTACTTCGTCTCTGTGAACAAGCACGCGAGTAGAGGGTCCGAAGGGGTGAAAACGTTGATTTTGCCCGAACTGCTGATTGCCTTCATGTCACTGTTGAATGTTTTGTCCTTGCCATCGGTGATGGACTTGTCGAACTTATTGCCTGCAGGTTCCATGACGCCAGGGCACATCATGCACGTGTCGGGTCCGAGGGTTTGGTAGGAGGTTGTAACATATGCTTTGGTGGGGAGGTTGAGGGTATTGGTGTTGCCAAAGTCGAAGTGGCTTTGTTTAGTGTAGGTGCCATTGGGGAGACACAGGGAGTCTTTAGACTGGGTACTGCCGAAACAGACGGATGTGGCGTCTGTGAGAGGTGGTGGGAAGCCAGGACCCTTAGGCATGCTTGGAGGTGCGATGTATCCGCCATTCTGTCCGTTGGTACTTTCGTCGCCTGGAGAGACAACGACGCCTGCCACGTTGGTGCCCTCTTCAAGACCGCAAGCAATGGCGCAAGGAACGCCACTGAGTATGAGATTGTAGTCTGGGAAATTCTGATCGCCAGGATACGTTAAAAGTTTGCAATCTCCGTTGGGCTGTTGTGTATTGTCAGTCAGCTCGTACTGCCGTGAGGTTTTCTTTGATTGATTGCTTGGAACGAAGGGGGCACAGAGTGGTGAGGTAAGAAGAAACTTACAGCGGGTATAATGCGTTTGTATACATTGTCAGCGGTATCGCCGATATTCGCCAACTTGATCAGGCTTCTGTTGACTGAATATTTGGGATGATTGCAGAGAGTAGGGTCGTCACCTTGCCAAAAACCCGAGCCGTGCTGTCCGTTAATGTACACTCTGGGCTTGTTTTGGCATTCTATCATCGCGACGTCCTTTGCGTCGCGTGGCGCGGTGGTTTGGTAGACCTTAAAGGCCGCAGCTATATCAGGAAGCGACATTGCATAGCCTTTGTTGAACTGCAGCATGAAGACTATGGAGTCGAAGTTGTTCAATTCTATACAAAATCAATTAGCGCAGGTTGCTTAGCAGCTGTGCGAACCTCGATCTTCTGAACCACGAGAGCATATCACAGAGGCAGTACTTACTTGTCCCCTTGGTGAGCGATCCTGGACCGTTTAGGACTGTGCAGTTCTTCACTTTGGCTTGTTGATTGCATTCTTCATTGCCGGTATAGTCGCGATCTCCGTAGAATGACCACTGAAGAATCTCGAGATTGTTTCCGATATGTCCGGCTGGCTTTTCGTTGAGAAGCCCTGGAAGCATGGTGAACAAGCCAATGAGAAGAGCCGCAACCCAGCCTATAGGACCTTCGCCAGCTAGTTCTGCGGCTATCACGACGCCTGCTGCAGTCACAGCGCCTACACCGGCGACTGCACCCAAGGCCCATTCTCCGTTCGTGAAATCCAGGATCATGATGAATATTCCGAGCGCCAGGTCGGCGACAATCCCAACAGCCGACACCGCTGCTGAGACAGTAACGCCAATCGTCCTCAATTCTTTGCCGATGTTAGCAAAAGTGGTTTTTTGCGTTTCCCCCACGTCTGTGCTAACACCAGGGGGTCCGCTGGCCGGCTTTCCGCCTTCCGCAGGAGTACCCCTAGGCGCTGTTTTCGGCGGTGTTACAAGACTACCCGCATCATCGACCGGTACAATCTCAATCCTATCTGGACCATCAACTGGTGGCGCTGGCACTTTTTCACCCGCTGGCACCGGAACATCTGCGTTGGGCGATATTGGTTTCTGCTCAGGCGGTTTATTACCCATATCTTCCACGAAGCGTGATTGTCTAGCCTTCCTTCGAAGGCTAGCCTCGGCGTTTTCAGGGCCAACGCCAAACTTGCTCTCGGCGACGATTGGGAGTTGTTTAGGTGTGACGGCGACTGGTGGGCCCGGGCCCCACTTCCGGATCAAACTTTTTGCCCTGTCTAGATTTACAGGCTCTGCGGTGTTCTCCATTAGCCATACGGTACGCTCTCTGTCAGGATTCACTGCGCGTTGTTCATTGCCGCGGGGCCTGAGAACAACTCGCTTTTTCAAGCTGCGATTGGGTTGGCTGAGTACATCATGGTACATTTGAGTAATGTTGTAGCTTGAACTGTCCTGGAATTCATATTGCCATCTATCGGCTCTTTTCCACATAGTTTGTGCTTTGGCGTTGGGCGTGATGTCTAAAAGATTCAAGATCCGTTGCGTCAAGGCATGCCCACTGTTCAGGCTTGCCTTGTATTTCGGACCTACTCTGTACGCCCAGTCGCTGGCCCATGCGGTGGCGACAATTCCCAGCCCAGTGTCAGGGTCAAGAAAATCTTTGTTTCGGTGCCTTGTATTTCCTTGCAGCGAAGCCGTTCGGCCTGCTTTCGCTGCTATTACTTTCGTATTGCTTCCAGTACCCAAATCAAAGGCTCGGACCATTGAGATATCCCCCAAGGTAGCCTGTCCGGAGCTTAAAACGTTTAAGTCGGAACCTATTTCAATTCGAAGTGGTCCGTCAAGTTTGGTGCCCATGATGTATAGGGCGACATAACTGTTGAAAATCGTCTTTCCATCGATAATGGATACTTGATATTCAGAGGGGACAATGTCCGACACGAGGTACACAGCGCGAGATTCAGAGACATTCGATGACTGCCTCAATTGTAAACCTCCTTGAGCAGTTGGCGCCTCTCTCAAATGAAGAGGTCCAGCCTTGGAGGGTATCAATTGACAGGTTGTGAAAGGTAGTAGATATAGAAGAACTTGCGAAAGATAGAACAGCACCATCCTGAACATCGTGGATCATCGATGCAGAGAATTCTTACTCCGGCCATGCACAAACGGGTCTGGCACGTCCTTTTCAAGCATGGCAACATATTGGAGAAATTGGTCCAGGGGCTGTTGGAAATCTCAGCCTGCACAGCACTAATGGCCTAGCGTATGAGTTCATCTCGCTCTGTATGCCGCCATCAAACCAGCCATCAAACCAGCCCCAGTTGGGACCAACTAGGATAGGTACGCGGCATCACCACTATCGCAGCATCGTGTATATAAGCATAATAGCCTAGATAGTTGAGCAATTAAATTCTCCTAAGCCAACAGGGGCTCAATGCCGTTAGACCCCTGATCATGATGTGGGCAGTGAAGCGCTCCTGGTATTTCATGACCAGAAACCAACATGTGAGAGACAAGATTAGGAAGCGGCGATATCATGTTGAAAGAGGCTTTGACAAAGGGCGTCCAACTGCGCCTAAAACGTAGTAGTATAAAGGTAGCCACTTAGCCAGACACCAGGCTGTGTATCACACCGATACCTAGTGATTTGTTTCACCAATCCCAGTGATGTGAATCATCGGTCCTGGTAATGGTCGCTGGCCCGAGAGTGGTCTGGACTGCGGCTCCCTTACTAGGTATAATCTCAGCCAGGAGGCTGAGTAACTTACCTTACTTAAGCACCCGGGTGGCAAATGATACTTATAAATAATAGGCCAATTCGGGGGATAGCTGCCTCTTTCTACAGTCCCAATTACCAAAGTTTGGCACTCTATTATTCTTCTTACATACGGCTTTAGTTCAATCATTCAAGAATACCTGAATTATCAACATCGAAAGTATATACTGCTAAAGCAACAGCAACTAACAAAAACCAATAGGTTGAGAGAAAAGCTAAATGTTGGTACCTAAAACGGGTAAAAGAAACAGCCATCCCCGAATTGGCCTAGTTATGAGCTTTTTTGTCACCCGCGACTTAAAGTATGTCTCGGCCAATTTGCACCCTTCATTCTGCATATTTCCCGTAATCATTAACTATGGTATCGTATTACGATCAAAACAGAGCGCAAGAGCCAGAACAGCTCAATCAATATTCCTGATTGAACCTTGATGTTCTTGCCCAGCAGGTCATATTCATCGTAGTTTACAAGTATAAAATATGATTGCAATGGCAGCTTGTCTCACGTTACGGAGGGGCCGATTACTGGATGTTTTTCAACTAGAACACTCTGCGGGGCCAACAAAATGTCCGTTTCATTATTCGCTCATAAAACAAACCAATCCTTCCTCGAAATTGGCATAATTAGCAGATGCAACAACGCTCATTCTATCTACTAGAAACGGCCACAGTTGCACCGCCTCATCCCTCGGCATCTGTGTCTTCCTGTGGTTTGTACTTCAGCCGACCCCGCTTCTGGCGGTATTCAACCCCTGTCAGCAGTATCCAGGCATTTCAGCGCAACCTCTCTGAACTCCTGCCCTGAAGTATATTCAAACAATGGGCTTTGATGAGACTCAATCCCTTCTGGCGAGAAGGTGATTGGACATGGGTCCGAGAGGCGCAGCTAGTCCCACTGTTGAACAATCAGAGTCAAAACAAGCCCGTAAGAGCAAAAAAGCATCCTGCCACGTATGTCCACTGCGCTTGAAGAATTCTCTAATGAGGACGAGGGTTTCCGATCGTGCGGTAAACGGATTGCGACTGTCCAAATACGCAGCGACCTCCTACACTTTTGCGAAGAACGCTTGGTCTTCTTCATTGAAAGCTCTAGCGGTTGGTACGAGAGGTTGCTTGATGACGCATTGGAGGACGAGGAATACGATCCTCGTAATGGCAATGATTATGATTTCGAGGACTGGACTGATCAAGCCAGCCCGGCGCAATACTGAAGTCGATTCGATACTATCAAGAAGAGATCTCGTATTCATTAGCGAGAACGAAAATGATCACAAGCCCACGACCTGTACGCCGCTGGAATGTGCATCTCTTAAACACTACTCATCATGGTGTAAGGTCGATGAAGGAACCACCTCTGATCCTCAGGCCCAAGACACGGTACCCTCCCCGCATCGACCTCATCAATCCTCTCGATCTGCCCACGACAGTTCTGTTTGTAAGCAACACCAAAGCCAAGATGCATCCTCCCCTCAGTGCCCAAGTAAACCCCGAATTGATAGCCTCTCTTTTGCAAGATGAATCTCCGCTTCGAGATGGACCCTTTCGTCCGTAGACTCTTGCACCGGGAGGATTGATCCACCCACAATCGCATCGTCGAATATGCAGCTGGCGTAGCAGTAGCTGAGGAGATCAGCGATGCTGAAAACACTTTGTAGGAGCCTGTGGACATGTGCCGGTCGAATGAAGGGAATAGCGATTAGGTAAGCTGACAAGACCGCGAAGCAAAACCAGACAGGGGGAAGCAAAAGGGGGGGATAAAAGTGATGGTTATGCCACAGTGTTGAGAAAAATCTGGGGCCGTCTGGCATGGATTGAAGTTGATGGGGAAAGTGTGGCTTTTTCTGTACCAGAAACGTGGCTTTGTACCTCTTGCCTACATGCCTGCAATCTTTTCGCGTCCTGTTGCGCTTGTACAACTTGTAATCCAATCCTTTGTGCTCTCGTACGGTCATTACCCGATCCGAGTGTAGAAACTTAGAGTTGAGGAGAAAGAGTCACAGAGATGTTCAGCGAGAAACCATGCACAAGCCCCCCCCGGACCGCAAATATGTTTTCATCTTGAGTGGGTAACAAAATTTCCCAGCCCGGGCGGATTTCCTCCGTAGGTGGGGAACCCGAAGATCGAAAAAGTGAAGCAAGTCCCAAAACAGGTAAGCAAATCACGAATAAGGGACCTATGGACCACTAGGTATGTCACCGCACAACGGAGCGGTGCCAGCAGAAGCAACGATCCAAGGGGAGGAGCAGAATCCCCAAAAAGGAAGCAACCCGCCAGAAACGAACGATGCCTATGTCAAAGCACGCATTCAAGAATGTCGCATCCTCTGAAGCAACGACGCGGAGCAAAAGATTCCGTAAAGAATAATCGGAGATCCGATATAACTACCACCCCTGGGTCCCAAACACCTTCCCGTTCATACCGCGCTGGGGGGGTATCGTGAAACCAAGTACCTTAATTATCCAACACATTCGCCACCCTAGTATCCCGAAATGGCGACATCCCAATGTTCTGGTATCAGAACACCCCAACATCCCAACATCCCAACGTCCCAACATCCCGCAACCATAGCATCACCCCCTATCCCTCCTCGGCGTCCTCGGCTCCCCCTCCTCTTCCTCCACAACCCCAAACGCACTCCTCAAACCCGACAACCTCCCCAACCCGCCCCTCTTCATCGTCCTCGGCGTCATATTAAGCTGACTCCTAAGTCGATTCTGGAACGGCGTACCCACAGGCGTAGTCGAATGGACCAGCGCCTGCGCACGCGCGGCTCTTTTGGATGGTGTGCTCAAGTTTCCAGGCGTGGGTGTAGTGCTAGTGTGTGCTTCCGTAGAAGGGATCCAGTCGCCGAGATCGAATTCCGTCCAGTCCTCTGCGCGTCTCGTGGCGCCTAGACGGTCGTCACCTTCTGCTTGTGGCCGCGTTCTTCGTGCTCTGGCAGACGGTGGCATATCTGGTAGAGGCCGGTTCTGTCTCAGGGCTGTTTTTTCTCGCCATTGGCCAAGGAGGTTTTGACAGTGGCGCCTTTGGTAATTGGATCGAAGCCCATCTGCCTTGCCTTCCTGACCTCTTAGTTCAATCATTCGGAGTCGGAGCTTGCGCAAGAATACGAAGGCCGTTTTTTGGACGCGAAGCCCGACTTTTGTGGCTGCCGTCTCTTCCAACTCCCACTGCTGGCTAAGACGTTCTTCCCAAGTCCCTACATACCGCACGAGCAGAGTGTTTGCGTAATGCTCTCTAGCGGCCATGTCTTGATTTACGGTGAGATCGAATGCACTCTTCCATCGGTCAAACAAGTTGGTCCCTATGCGTAAGATCCGGTCTTGGCAAGCAGCATCAGCCTCCCTCTCCATCCCCTGCACGTGCATTGTGAGATTCCGCCAGCGCTGTAGTACGTCTGATGCAAGAATCATCTTTGAATTTCGCCTCACTTGAACATAGGCATCACGACGCTTTCGCCGCCTAGATTCTCGAGCATTCATCTGCCAGCGCTTGAGGTATCTCTTGGCAAGGAAATAGTATCCCGCATCTTTTGCCCAGGTTTCCAGCTTCTGGGACTCCCTAAGCTTTCGAACCCACAGGTTGACAGTATCTTGTGCGAGCTTGGCAGCACGATACTCGAAAGCAATCTGCTCAGCTTGACACTGTAAAGCGTATCGTGCCTGCCACTGTGTCATGAATAATTGCAAGCATTTCACGTTTCTCAAGCTCATAAAGGCATTCAATATCTCTTCTCGGCGAGATTGGCGCTTGGAAGCCTGGTTTCTCAAGAGGGAGAGGATTTTCTGCTTCAACCGTTCTTGTGAGAGCCTTTGCATGAGGATGGACCTTTCCGCGATGACCCATTTGTACAGCGCTTCAGTAAGATGGCGATCGTCCCTGCGGTGAGCCAAGGTTTGCCAGCGCAGTCTGTCGTTCCAATGCGTCCAGAAGCAGCGTAAAATGCGCAATCGATTCACATTTTCCGCATGCTTCTCAACCCTATATCTGTTCACAAACACCGCAAAGGTTGCTCCGGCCACTCTCCAGTCGATCATGTTGGATACTTGCTGGATCAAAGGCGCATATCGCCGCTTCAACGTCCAGGCTTGTAGAGCGTGTTCTGCTGTCATCTGGTTTCTGAACGAGACCGCTTGCCGTTGACTCGAGAGGCAAATCCGCGTTTTCTCCAGCCATTGCGAAAGGGTCTTTTTCTTGGTCGCATTGATGAAGGTTTGGGCGACAGATTGATCTCGCTGCCTGTTGTTACTGAAAGCAACCGCCCATTGAAGAAAGAACTTGTGTTTGAGTCTTCGATCCCGCCACTCAGGAGCACGCCTCTCACAGAAAGCCCAGAACCAATGCCAGTATCCACTCCTCAGAAGCATGCGTCGACGTAGTGATTCAGCCCAGTGATTCTCTGCCAGAGTGAGGGCATGGTGTTGCTTCCAGATGCCAAAGAACTTCTTCCGGACCTGATGTTGAATCTGGTTCTGATTCTCAATCGTGATGTCTCGCCAAGCGTAGAAGTATTTGAGTGCCAGAACGCGCTTTCTTGCAATAGACGTTTCGAGAGATTGCTCGTACGCACATTTACTCCAATGAGTGAATGCTTTAGTGAGCAAAAAGAGGTCTCGGGCCTTGACGGCCCTCCTCTCCAAGTGATTGAAGAAACGCTCAGTCTCAGCTCTTTGCTTCTTGGTACGCAGACGTACACGCCAATGATCGAATGCTTGATGGAGAAGAATGTTCGTATCGTGATGAATCGCAATCTGGTCCATAGACTCATGATTATCTCTTGCTTCGAGGGCCGCATCGCACCACCTGTCAATGATGTCGCGAGCCACAGATCGAATTCGATAATACTGAAACGTATCTGCATCACGAAGTAATTGAGTCCTCGATGGGGTGTAGAAGCGTTCTTGCTTCTCAATATGAAATTGCGGTTGGTCCTGGCGTGTCTCCGAGGACAAGTCGAATGTGTTGTCCTCGTCGTCGTGAGATCCGACAGGCGCATCATCTGTAGAAGCCGAGGATTGCGCTAGAGCTGGTGAATAGCCGCCTTGTGAAGCGTTCTCGTCATTCACTTGATCACGATTATCCGAAGCAGGCTCGCGTCTGCCTTGATGTTGAAGCAAAAGAGTTTCAAATTCTTCTGCTCTCAGCCTGGCCTGTCTGGTCTGCGCGGCGGACGCTCCTGAAGCAGCATTGGTGATCTTCTCCGTCGGTCCCGTTGTCGCTCTTGTAGATGGTCTTCCCTCGACCGTAGACTGGTGACCGACCTGTAGCCGAGACATAGAAGCTCGCGATTCTCTGCGCCTCCGAATGGCTCTCGTGCTCTCGTCCTCGGCGTCATACATGGAATTGAATGAGGCTCTTCGCGATCGGCCTCTATCGCTATTGAAGATGGGCGGTTGTCCATCATTTGGACTGAAGCCGTCCGGGCTGAAATTTCTCGTAACCTCCTGTATGCCCTCCTCCTCGCCATTGAATTCAATTTGTATCCCCAATTCCTCAAGTAGTCGCTCGAAGATCTGGTAAAGCGATTGGCCCGCCTCTCTCCGGTTTCCCAGCTTGAACAAGAAGCGCAAGTATATTTGATCATGAGCCGGGTCAAGGCCATGTTGTGGGAGAACCTCATCGTAGGCTGAGAACAGGGCGCGGAATGGTTGGGTCTCCACGTTGGGATGTTGCTCGGCTGATCGGATGATTTGGTAAAGGATGGCGACATCTACTCAAGTCAGCTGCGCCTTCCCTGGTAAGAAGAGATAAATAGTATACTCTGATCTGTGAGTGTTGGGAATTCCTCGGGGCTATCGTCGTTGTGTTCGGAGCGTGGGGGCTCTGGAGGCATCGACAGTATCGGCGCCTACTACGCGTCGACTTGGGAGGCATGAAGGGAGCTCAGTGGTGTATAATTCAGCGATATAGGGCAAGCCAGCGAACTGATGCATGTAGAGCTGCGATGTATGATGGTCATGTAAACAGCTGAATTTCTGTGCGACTGTCAGCCAAAGCAAGTGGGCTGTAGGCTTTGTTGGCGCGACGGAGCAGTTCGCGTTTGATAAATCGACACTCGCATCTCCAATCCACTTCATGAAATCATCGCCCATATCCATCCACGCCATCTTAGGTTCATTTGCCTCTCCAACTCTCACCTCAGACAACCCAATCACTCCCACTGCGCATCGAAGCAACGATGCCAGGAGGAACCCGCCCAATTGAGAAATTCGCAGCCGCGGCAGCCCAATGCTCAGCCGAGGTCACGACCCCCAATCTTCACAACCCCAATATAAACAATTACATGGAACTTACTAAGACCAATCCAGGCCTCCGTCTACGGCAAATGCATAGCAGCGGATTACAACGGCGTCTACAAAGACAAATGCCTTACCGAGTTCCTGAGACTTAAGGATTGCTACGTGGTGCGTCGTAACGCCGCCTTCGAAAATGGGAGAAATGACTGGGCTGACCATGGCTATAGGCTGCTGCTAAACGAAAGGGAAGCTGAGAGAGAAACAGGGGCTGTGAACGGCGTATGAAACATGTGAATGTCCAATGTGACCAGCGGATGATTTTGTCTTTTCCCTCAACCGAGCACAAGCCATCAGCCCCCCAGCACGCTCCCTACAAAGTGACCAGCCTCAACATAAAGGTCGCCTTCTGCACCTCCTGCTCCTCCTCCATCAGTACCCCCTTTCCCCCCTGCTCCCCCCCATCATCCGTGTACCGCTCGAGCGGTCTCCGCAAAGCCTTCTCGAAACTTCGTTGATACCCCTCCAACACACGCTCAATGCCAATCTCCCCTGCATCGCTCAACACGCGATACTCCATCCTGACATCATCCGTTGGTACGAGCTTCGCCTTCTTCCGCAATTGCTGCACCCGATTCACCACCTCCCGCGCAACGCCCGCGCTCAGCAATTCGGGATGCAGCTCCGTATCCAAGATGGTGAGGACGTCATTGTCGGTGTTCGTCTCCAGGAACTTGGAGGCCGAGGAGGGGAGGCCCCGTTTGATGATCAAATCTTCGGATCCCAAGGCAATACCGTCGACGACGATAGAGCCGGTGTTGACGAAGTTGCGCACCTCGGCGCTGGTGAGGGCCGGCAGCGCTTTCTTCACTTTCTGAGCATCCTTTTTGAGCTTTTTGCCAAGCGAGGGCCAGTCGGCGTCGGCGCTGTATTGCACATTGTACCGCTCTTCGTCGCTCGTGAGGACGAGGGTGTTGATGTTGAGTTCCTCGCTGATGTAGTCTTCGAGCGATTTCACGTCTTCGAGGTAGGTGGGGTTGGGGTGGATGACGATGAGTTTCGAGAGAGGCTGTTTCAGACCGATAGTGCGGCGCTCGCGGGAGACGCGGCCGAGTTCGATGACTCGTTGCATGCGGCTGACGCGGCGTTCGATGTCGATGTTGAAGAGTTCGGGGCGGACGGTGGGAAAGGAGAGGAAATGTACGCTTCGGGGGTCGGCCGCCTGTTCGCTTTTGGGGATGTGTGGGAGGAGGCGGAGGTAGATGTTGTCTGTGAGGAAGGGGGTGAAAGGGGCAAGACAGCGCACGAGGATATAGAGGACTTCGAAAAGGGTGTTGAGAGCGTTTTGAGTGTCTTCGACGCCTAACTCGCCCTTCAGGCGGCGCCGGTTGAAGCGGATGTACCAATTTGTAGTATTGTCGATTAGGCCGAGGAGTTTAGGGACGACGGTGTAAAGGCGGTAGGCGGACATTTCTTCATTGACGGATTCGAGGAGGGATTGGCAGGAGGCGAGGATCCATTTGTCCATTACGTTTTCGTTGGAGGATTCGGAAGTGGGGTCGAAGAGGAAGGAGATGTGGTTGACTTTTCGAAGGAGGAGGACTTGGTCGGAGAAGAATTTGTGGCAGTTCCAGAGGGGGATGAGGACTTTGGAGACGACTTCTCTGACGCCGGATTCTTTGAAGCGTAAGGTCTCGGCGCGAACAACAGGGGAGTTGATGAGGTATAATCGAAGAGCATCTGAGCCGTACTTCTCCATAACCAGGGAAGGATCGGGGTAGTTTTTCAGACGTTTCGACATTTTCTTCCCGTCCTCCGCAAGCACAATACCGTTGACAATACAATTCTTGAACGGCGAGACTCCAAAAAGATGGTTTCCCAGAACCGTCAGCGTATAGAACCACCCCCGCGTCTGGTCCAGGCCTTCCGCAATAAAGTCTCCTGGAAATGAAGCCTTGAATTTCTCCTCGTTCTCAAACGGATAATGCGAAGAAGCATAAGGCATACTCCCCGACTCGAACCAGCAATCGAAGACTTCTGGAATACGTCGAAGAACACCTTTGCCTTCCTTGCTCGGGATGGTGATATTATCAACCTTGTCCCTGTGAATATCGGAGAGATCGCCTTCAAAGCCGCTCAACTTCTTAAGCTCTTCGACACTACCAATGCAAACCAATTCTTTGAAATCCTCACTAGCCCACACCGGCATAGGCGTCCCCCAGTACCGACTTCTGGATACATTCCAATCCCTCGCATTAGCAATCCATGAACCGAATCGATTCTCCTTCACAAAATTCGGCACCCAGTGAGATCGTTCGATATTCTTGAGCATGTCAGGGATGATAGGAGGGATCTTGACAAACCACGCCGGCACAGCTTTGTAAATCAGTGGCGTATCTGATCGCCAACAAAAGGGATAACTGTGGGTGATTTGGCCGTCGACGATCAATCGGCCGGTCCCTTTGAGATGTTTGATAATGGCCTTGTCTGCTGCTTTTACATGCTGGCCTTGAAAATCTCGGACGTCGGCCGTGAAGATACCTTGTTCGTCAACTGGATTTGGGGGCAAACGTTTGTCGGTAATGACCCCTGCCTCAAGAGCCACTCTATAATCCTCCTCACCAAACGAAGGTGCTTGGTGGACGATACCCACACCGCTGTCGGCGGTCACATACGCGGCGTTGAGCACTCGGAAGCCGTAATCCTTAAAGTCCTCGTAGAAATAGTCAAACAGTGGCTCGTACCTCCACCCAAGCATATCGCTGCCCCTAATGCGCTCCACAATCTTGAATTTCGCCTTCTTGGGATCCTTATACAAAGTCTTAAGAAGTGCTTCCAGCAGAATATAATTCTTCCCTGACGCCTCGTCAAACAGTTTCACATACTCAAAGTCCGGGTTAGCAGCCAGCCCAGTATGCGAAGGTAGCGTCCAGGGTGTCGTCGTCCAAGCCAAGAGACACGTCTGCGGATCATCTAATAAAGGAAAGGTGACGACAACGGCAGGATCCTGGGCATCTTTGTAATTTTGCTGAGCTTCGAAATTGCTGAGAGGTGTGTTGAGCGCTGTTGAGTAGGGCATCACGCGGTATCCTCGGTATACCATGTCTTTTTTGAACAGCTCCGAGAAGACCCACCAGACCGATTCCATGAAGGTGGGATCCATTGTCTAGAGCTCACTGCTGTCAGTAAGCAACCTCATAGTATATGTGATGTGTGTTCCCCGACCTTGTAGTCATTATCAAAATCAATCCACCGCCCCAAGCGATCAACAGTCTGTCTCCACTCCGTAGCGAACCTCATGACAATAGCTCGACATTCAGCATTATATGCCTCTATCCCAATCTTCTCCACCGCATCTTTTCCTGACATGCCCAGCTTCTTGTCAATCTCATATTCAACGGGTAGCCCATGTGTATCCCACCCAAACCGTCTCTCCACATAGTACCCCTTCATGGACCAGTATCGCGGGATGATGTCTTTGATAGTCGAGGCCAGCAAATGGCCATAATGCGGCATGCCGGTTGCGAAGGGTGGGCCATCGTAGAAAGTGTAGGGTCGTCTGCCTTTGGAGAGTTCGACTTGTGTTTCGAAGGCTTTGATTTCTTTCCATCTTTTTAGGACGGCCTCCTCCTCCTTGGGAAAGTCGATAGACATGATGCTAGTGTGCAGGGTTTGCTCATGAGAGAGGCGCTTTCCTGCGTGTTTAGTATTGCGGAGGAGTCATGTTTGTTTTTTGTGGATCTTGAGAGACTCAAATTTGGTTGGTTCGAGTCATCGCCCGGTAATATCAAAAGAAACTTGAGAATGGCTAATTTCTCATCACGTATAAGCAAGTCGCTTTATGTCCCCTAGAAATGTTCACAAAATCTCTATGGAAGTTGACTTGCGATTGGTGAACAGCTTGAGAATGCATCTTATAGTCAATTCCTAAATCCAACGCCTTGGAATATTTCACTCTTGTTAGAGACGGGGGACTATCCCTTTCCTTTCCTAAACATATCTCAACAGCCGCTATATTGCGAGTAAAATAAAGCAAAACACCAACTGTCTCGAAGAGTCGATATTGTTTTGCAATATAGAGTCATAAGGGTATGTACAGAAGCCACAGGATCACAAATAGCAATACATCCCATCACCAACGTATTTGAGGTATCAATCGACAGAATCCACTGCAACAACTCCCTTCTTCAGCAAAGCCCCAAGCTCTTCAAACTCCGAGCAGGCATCATCCCACCTCAATCCTCCTCCCCCACCCTCTCCATCAAAATCCCCGCCATCAACCCAGGGATATACCCCCTCCCTTCCACCCACCTCTTAACCAGCGGCCTGATCCTCCTCGCAAACTCACTTTCCACTCCCCCCGCAACCTTCATAGTTCCCCGCTCCCCATCGAAAATCAGACAATCCTCCGGCTCCTCCTCGCCCTCCTCACCATCAGCTTTCGAAGCGTGAAGACTCAACGCGAATTTCCCATCTGGTCGGAACACCATTTCCCAACCCAGAATTGAACAGACTGCTTCGCGGAACTCGAGATTTTTGCTGCCCCAGACTTGTTTCAGGCGGAGCATTCGTTTCTCTTTGCCTTGGACCTCGCGCTCGAGTTCCTGCATTTCGAGACGCAGACGTTGAAGCGTGCTTGCTGGGACGGTGGACACGGATTGGTCCTCGAGGCGGCCGAGGAGGTCTTTGTTTTCTTGCTTCAATGCGTCCAGGGTAGAGACTTTGATGGCTTCGTGGTCGTCGGTGGGGTTTGAGCGGAGGGAGAGGACGCGAGTTTTAGCGCTGGCACGAAGGGAGGTGAGCTGGGATTGCGTGGCATCGTGTTCGGTTTGGAGCAGGTTGTGCTTGGATTGGAGGGAATAGAGCTCGTCGTTTAGTTTGCGAGTTTTGCGGACGAGTTGGCCTAGTTGTTCGTTCTGCACTCCTGAGTCTACTTCGTCGATGGAGCGTTTGAGGGGCGATTTTGGGGTCACGGAGGAGACGGTAGATTCAAGGGTTGAGAGTTCGGAGGTCAGCTGCGCGAGTTCACGACGGTGGTCATCGATTTGAGCTTCGAGGCCCGCGATGTGAGTGGATTTTTGAGCGTCAAAGGCATTCTCTGAATGGTAGGTTTGTTCTTCGCTGTCAAAGGTGCGTAGTTGTTCGCGCAGGAATTCGACTTCTTTCAAGGCGAGGGCACGTTGGCGTTCCAATGCTTTCTTCGTTTTCGAGTCGGTACTTCCTGCTGCTGTCCCACTTGCTTTACGTTTGTCAAGTTCCGATTGTATTCTATTCTTGTCTTTCTCAAGGCTCTTAATTATTTCGTCCTTCTCTAGCAGTTCAGGCTGCATTGCTCCCATCTTCTCGACTAGAGATGCATTCTCAACGCGTTGTTTGACCAGCGATCGCGCCATGTCCTCGGGAGACTCAAAGTCGACCTCCCCAGTTCCCCTTTGGCTTTGTAGATATGATGTCCATGACCTCCTCTCATCTTCCAGTATCTCTCGTTGTAGTTGGGTCTCCCTTAGCTGCTTCTGGATATCCTCCATTACGCTGACACGGCTCTCCAGTGCTCGCTTCTCCTCTTCGACCACCTCCACAGCCTTTTGTTTCTCTCGAAAGTGCTTCAATTGAGTGTTTTGCTCTCGATTCGTCGACTCCAGCTTCCTGATATGAGATACCTGCTCGGACAGTTCTCTTTTGATCACACCCAGCGTTTCTGCATCACCGGTCTGCGCTTTGAGCCTCAAGAATTCACTCTCTAGGTTTCCAACCTCACTCTCCCGCTGCGAAAGGCGACCTTGTGTAGCCTTGAGCGTGGTAGCTTTGTCGTCCAGATCCGTTCGTAAGTCGCTGAGACTCTGCAATGCTCGAGCGTGATCGGCCTCGATCTCTTGCAGCTTGCGCTTATGGTCCCGATCCACTGACGAGAGATCATCTCTTGCTTCCTCAGCTTCTTCCTTCGCTGATCGGCTCTCCTCTTGCGCCGAGCGGACGCGTTTCTCAAGAGTGTTCTGCTGGTTGATAACAATGTCTTGCAATTCTTTCAGCTCCCGGCTCAAGGATTCGTATTTATGGAAAGGAACATGGGTCTTGCTCTCTTCGGCCTATACGCACTTGATCAACTCCTGTAGATTTCGTGGCGAACTTGTCGCGTACCTGGGCTTTCCTGAAAGCCTCCTCTGCTCTATTCTGAGCCTGTCGCAGCTCGTTATCATGTCGGAGATTGATAACATCACGGTCTTGTTTCATGTAATCAACCTCATACTGGAGAGTCTTGATCTGAGCACGAAGGTCCTCATTGCCGATTGTAGGCTCTATCAGGACTTCATCTCAGTACTTATCGTCGCTACATTCAATCAGCCTCACTGACCAGGTCTGACGTTTTGTGACTGTCGAAAGGTCTGCTGCAACGGCTGAACGGAGGGAGCCACTGAATTGCCAGTGATGATGTCGTAGGTTGGCAGGGTATTTGCGAGCCTGCTTGCTCGGAGCTGCAATGAATCAGTATCAGGACAGACTCCAATGGCAGAATACAGATTGAGGGTATTGTTACACCGGTGTTTGACACAGGTATGCCTGACTGAGAGCTGCTCCGTCTTCGCGAATGTCCCTCTGGATAGGCCTGACTGCTTCGCCGAGCCTGTCGCATAGGAGGAGAGCTCATTTTACGTGTTGTCGCCGAACTGGGCGCGTTCTGAGCATAGCTTGCGGGCTCGTGGGGAGGGAAAAGTTGTTGTTGGGTTGTGAGGTAGAATCTGAGGCTAAACCAAATGCGTCGGTTTATATCACCAGCGCAGGACAGCGAGAATGGGCTTGAGAAGGTTACAAGCCGTAACACATCGCTCCATATTTCACTTTGCATTTGTGTGAAGTACAAGTGGCAGCTTATGTTGGAAATCTACAAGTATGGACATATTGTTTGGGCACCAGTGCCATTTATTGCATTGACTGAGGTAATTTACATTTCTGCACTTCCCATTTCGCTCTTCTCGCCTCCGTCACTCAGCTCAGCTTCCTCACTTGCGTTTAGACTCGCGTAGAAAGGAAGCCCGTACCTATCTAAAGAGACCCTCGTGGTGCAAAAGACTCTCACAGAAGCGAATAAAGTCCACGACCACAGCAGCCATGACAGATGGAAGAAATTGGGGTGGCGGTATCATCAGAAAAAACATTAGAGTAGAGCATAGTCGGAAATGAATCCAGTGTGCTCGCGTATGTACGACTCCGGCATGTACACATCATTCACATTGCTTGTCCTGGGACAGGCTTCCGGCCGACCGTTGGTGTGGAAGGAGCAGAGAGGCCATCAGGCGATGCGATAGCTTGTTGCTGCATCGGAATTCTCTGGATATTCGGGTTCATGCGGCTGGGACCTGGTGGGCTGTTCCTACCGCCACGCAAGTCACTCGCAGAGTTGCTCCTACGTTTCCCGCTCATCGGGGTACCGGCAGGACGCTGAGAAGGGCCACCTCCGTATGGTCCAGGGGACATGGAACGTTGCTGGCTGCCGTTGGGTCCCATTGGACGAGGGGCACGGCCACCGTATGGGGTAGGTGAGCCACGGCCGCTGGCAGGTGATGCTGGACGTTGTTGACCTGGGCCCATCATGCCTTGAGGAGGACCTCGAGGACCACGAGCGCCTGGTGGTGGGCGAGGCTTAACGGGACGAGCGGAGAGACAAGTACGAGGAGCAACACCTTGTTGAGAGCGGTCAAGGCGGATACAAAGAGCCTGCAGAGTAACATTAGCGACGATTGTAACGGCAAAGAAATCGGACACAAGACTGACCCATCCGTCATCGTATTCGTGGAGCAGTCTCACAAGAGAGCCAGCGCGAAGACCGAGTTCATCATCCATGGAAGGCTTAAAGTCGAGTTGGATGCGGTGGACATTGGTCGGTGGTGGACCGTTCACCATGCCAGGAGAAGCTGGAGCTTGAGTAGAGAAATCGGAGCTGGCAGGACTTTGAGAGCCTGGAGAGACAGCACGTTGATTTGGCCCGAGGTTGAGTTCTTTTGGTGCGTCACGACGGTCACGGTGTTTGGCGGCTGCCATGGCACCAGCACCAGCAAGAGCGCCAGCACCCGCTGCAGCCACGGCAGCAGCCTCGGGAGATGGGGTTCTTATGCGAAGAGGTGCGGGAGCATCGGCCATGCCCATTGGGCCGTTGGCTGGGGGAGCGGCTTCGGCGTGGTTGCCAAACGGATTTTCGTTGCTGTTGTTCTGGATTGGGAGAGCGACGTCAGAAATGCGTTTGGATGGTTCATTCATCTCCGCGTGGTTGCCGAAAGGATTCGCCTTCTCGTTTACAGCTCCTCTTGACATAGCCGCGGCTCCAGCACCAGCGCCGGCCAGACCTGCTCCTCCTGCAACATTCGCGGCTTTGCCCCGTGCAGCCAGATCGGGCAGGAATTGTGTAACAGGGCGCAAGCTCAGACGTGGTGCAGTTGCAGTGGTCCTTGTAGACATGGTGCTCTGTGCTCGTGCCAATCCTCCCCCGAATTTCTCGTCGTTGGCCCGCACGTAGGCTTCGTTATCGTTTCTCCTCTTTCGTCGGTACAAGAGGAAGGCGAGAGCAGCTAGGGCAGCAATGCCGAACAGGACACCAAAGGCGACGCCGGCTTTTGCGCCTCCAGACATGCCTCCCGAAGATGGAGCAGGGGTCGGCGAGGAAGTGGGAGTACCAATTTGTGCGATTAAAGAATTGCTTGTGCTGGAGGATGTCTCGCTGGACGATGCAGTAACTGGTTTCACGTTCTGCGAGGCCACCGCAGCTTTCTGAGGTGCGGAGGTAGCAGCAGGGGCGGCAGAGGTCGCCTGTTGTTGCTGGGCTTGCGTTTGGGAAGGTTGTGCAGCAGGGGATGCCTCGGATGTGGCTTGTTGTTGAGCCTGTTGTTGAGCTTGTTGTGACGATGCTGCCTCTGCGGCGGCCTGTGAGCTTGATGCCGCTGCTGCTGCCGCCGCTGATGACGATGCGGCTGCTGCTGATGCTTGGTCCTGCTGTTGCTGGTTATTGTTGTTGTTGTTATTATTGTTGTTGTTCGACGACGACTGGCCATTGTTGCTCGATTGCTGAGTGGCAGCCGTGGCAGGGGGATTCACGGTGCTGTACCCGCCGATAGGCCCATCAAAGGTCGGAGCCGCTGTCTTGTAGACATACTGAATGACAGTGTTGCCATTCTGTCTCTTCTCGATTACATGCTGGTGACCAGCATGGTGTTGATGCATGGTTGAAGGAGCGGATTGCTTGCGCAACGCTCGTTGATTAGGTATAGCAAGGATTGAAGTATGTGAGCTTCCCTATTCCGATTGATGTATGGATACTCGTGGTAGATCAAGTGTGGTCCCGTGTGGTGGTTGACCATGCGGTGGCACGAGCAATAGTGTGGTTTGAGTGGTGTTTCAGCTGGCGTTCGAGTGCAAAGGATGCGACGATAAAGAGGGCGGAATGGAGGGACCAGCTCCACGTCGATAAACGAAGGACGACGAGAGATGATGTGGAAAGGAATGAATGAAGAGAAGAAAGAAGAACAATTGGTGCAGAAGAGAAAGACAGTGGGTAGTGAGTGAGTGAGTGAGTGAGGATGCTTAGGGGTTGAGAGAGAGTAGAGGAAAAGAAAGAGGGTGAGATGAGGAGGGAAATGAAATCAATGCCAAGAGTTGTGTGGGTGTTGAAGGGAATGTTTTTCTGGGGGGGGGGCCCGGGGGGGAAAGCCAGGACGGGAGGGCGCGAAATTGCAAAGTTGGGCTTCGTGAAGAACTGTTGCTGCTTGGAAGGCGGAACTCACAACAACGCTAATCCATCTAATCTCGCTTCACTAACCAATGATACACGCGAGCATATATCCATGCCGTGCATAGTGCCCCTTAGGCCAGGAACGCATTTTCTTAGTCACTTGCTTTCAGGGGGTTTCGCAACTCTCCCTCCATTTGACCTAATTGGGGAAAGTCGTCAAATCCTCACCAAGCAGTCAGACCCCACTTTGGCAAGACCTCTCGCCTATCGTCATGAGTGTGAGACATCATAACTGACTCCTCTTCCATCTTCATCTTCATTGTCACATCCGTGACCCTGGAGCATACCCGGACGTGTTGGGCAATATGGATGGTTGCACCTTGCGTGTTGCTGACAGATGACTGAGAAGACGGAGATGACGGAGGCGGTAGTCAAAGAGCATCCCCCTGGTGAAACACCTATCTAATCTTGGCGTGGTGTCGCACGTTGGGGCATCAAAGTAGAGAAGGCAGGAACTGTAGAGATAGAGTCTTGCATGATTCGAGTCCTTGATCAAACCAACACACACGCTTTGCATTGGGTCCATCGCTATGCAACAAAGTGGCCAAAGTATCCATGGACTTAAATGTTCAATTACATACAGCGACAAAGGCAGCCTTATTAGCAACTATCCCCCAATCTAGACCTGAAACCTGGCTGATGTGCAGCCTCCCCTTCCATGCCTCCAGTATCGTCACGGTAAAAACCCAAATATATGCAAGACGCCACGCATTAGATACCATGAAAGCATACCCACTGACGGGGATCTAGACACATCCTCCCCGTCATCACACGGCGATATAACTTCCACTGATAATCTTTCGCGTCACTGGGACGTCTTTCCACTTGCCCAACGTGGCTGCTGTCGTGCTCTCGTCGGCAAAAGGATCACTCCCTCCTTCCTCCTTCAAGCTGTTCAGCTGGCTGAGGCTCAATCCGCTACCCAGGCCCGCCGCGTTCTCCCCACTAATCTCCCATCGCACTTCAACACTGCCCGCTCTGGCCTCAACGTCCGTGGCAAATCGTGCCAGCATTTTCTGCGGTGCCGACGCATAGCCATCCAGTGTGACGTTCCCGAGCTTCCAGTAGATCATAGACTTGTCTTTGGAAAAGATGCCCGGAGGTTTCGACTGGCAGCTCTGTGCTTTGGCATTCTCTACCGAGATAAAGACGACGACGTTTTTCAGAGACACACTTCTCTTGGCTGGGGACACGAATGACGGATTGAATTGATAATTCAATATCACGGATGCCTGTGTTGGTTCGATCTTCCAACTCGGGTTCAGTGATACGGGTGCATGGGACGGTAGGGTAGAGTCGTCGAGATGGACTTGGTATTTGAAAGCTACTGTAGGACGAGCAACCTGCGAAAGATTGACCGTATATTCGCCAGATGTAGATGGCCTCTGATTGATGAATGTAGGATTCGGTGCGACTTTCTCCAGGACTGGGAAATTTTCGAGTCGGATGTGTTCCGATCCTGGTACAGATGGGGTGTCGGTTGCGTTGTGCTGCAACGCAAGTTCGCCAATAACCACTGCTTTAGTGACCTGGTTTTGCGAGAAAGTAGCACTCACCGTTTCCACAATGGACGCGTTGAGACCAGGTTGGTGCATTTGTGGATGTGTGATCGCTGTAGAAGCAAGGCTGCTCAAAGAGTGGGCCGATCTGACCGATTGTGCGTCCGAGCCACGATGAGCCTCTGGAGGCGTTTGAGGCGAGCCACCAAGGTTGAAGGCTGGTGCTGGAGGCATAGGTACTCCACCAAGTCCAGCACCACCAGGTCCAGCACCGGCAAATCCTGCGCTTTCCAGAGATTGCCCAGAGGGCACGAACACAGTGTTCCTGACATCTCGACGACCTCTATTTGTAGAAGGTTTTCGAGGCGTAGCTGCTTGCTGCGCTTGCTGTGAAACATTCAGTATGACCCGAGAGACATAGAGACATCAAGAAAAGGCCACCTACTACTCTGAGTGTATTCGAAACGCTCGAGAATGCGGATTGTGCGTCGCGATCTTCTTCTCGTATGGGCTCATTTCTAATGTTGAGTTTGAATTGGGATTGGTCGCTATCGCTAGACGTATACATCAGTCAAGATTTGTTACGTCAGGGGAGAGTATGGCATACGCAGACGCTGCAGCTTCTTGTTGTGCACGCGTAATATCATCCACAGCTGATGAGGGGACGCTATATCCTTCCGCATCACGCGTCGCCTGGTATCTGTTAACTAAGGTTCGAAGTCATAGAGAGGCATAATCTACCTCGTTAGGCTGGGCAGACTGCGTTTGCTTCGTAGGTGCGTAGGCATTCTGCGTAGGTGGAGCGTAAGACGCCCGATTCTCTTGGACGGTAGCCAGCTCGCGATTCGATTGGAGACCATTAGTTATGGGCACACTCGACACCCGATTAGGTACTGGCTCAATGGCGTCCCCGTTCATAGTATCGTTCATACGTCGTTGTTCTTCTGGGTTTTGACGGGGCTCTCTAGACTGCGTAGACTCTGTCTGGACAAGAGGATGATCCAGACGAGGGGGCGATGAATGGACATTCCCGGATGAAGTCTGAGGTGGCGACTCGAGCATTTGCATGTCTTGCCTAGAGCTGGGTCCGCGTCGGAGAGGATTTCGTCCAGTTCGAGACTTTTTCTCTGGAGACAATGGTCGGTCCATGCCTTTGGAGCCCTTGTTTTGGCGCGCAAGCACAGTTCCAAGCCGCCGAAGCCCACTAAAACTACTCTTTGCTGGTGGGGGCCCTAGGAGATTGTCAGATTCCAGTACATTGGGACACATTGCCACTTGGCTTACCTTTTCTTGTTGTTTGCCTCGATGACATCGAGAAAGGGCTGGGCCTGTCGCTCATATTCTCGTCTTGGACTCGAGATCTTGAGGGCGTTGCAGCTGAAGCTACTTCAGGTGGAGGAATTTGAGCTGCGCTGGAGCTGCCTGTCGTTGCACTTCGACTCCCTCGCATATCTGGGGTTTGCCTTTCCGGCCTGTCTTCGGCCAACGGAAGGCCTTGAGATTGTCTCGCAACGAAAGTCGATATTTCATCGGAAGTATCGATGTTCAAGAGCACATTAAGACAGCTTTCCGCGCTTGCTCTGTTTCTCTCAACTTGGTCTACTTCATGCGTTTCGAGCTGGGTCAGGACATCACGTAAATGATTGACCCTATTCTCGTCCAGAGCTTGCAACTGCTCAAAGACATAAGGCGCTTGAGATTCCCACTGCTGATTGGCAGCCTCGACATCGGATGTGACATTGGCCACCTTGTTCGCAGATACCTTGCCCGTGTTGAGCTTGGACGCCTTTTTGTTTGCACTGTCCACTTCTTTCGCAACGGCAGCGAGATTGCCCTGGATTGTACTGATAGCTTGCATCTCCCTATTTCTGGTCTGATAATCCCTCAATGGGCGCTCCACATCGACTTCGATCTTGTTCGCCAGTATGTGGTGTGATGTCGCAAGGGACTCGACCGAGGTTATAATGCTGTGCCATGGTGTTTGGAATACACTAATCGGCGTCAGTGAGCGCAAAAGAATGATGAACGCAACACACTTACCCAAGCATATCAGACGCATCAAGAGGGCGTTTGCTGGCGAGCTTCTTCAGCCCTTGAACATAAGTTTCTTCGACGCGCCGTCTTTCCTACAAAATGTGAGACGACGATGTCTATTATACCCGACTTGATGTTCAATACCGAAAGCCATTCTGCGATATCCGAGTTGATCTTTCCGATCGATTTGACCCGGTCATCCAAGACCGCGACCGCCTCTGGCGGTGAAAGTGAGCGCTGTTTCGTCAGCGAGAATCAGTGTAGAGAGCAATGGTGGCGTACCAACAGCGCAGGATACTCCTGCCGTGATATCTCCATGATATATATGAGCAAGAAAAGCTCGGTCTATATGAACATCATCCTGCTTAGGAGATAGTCGACAGCGAGGTTGATTCCATGCCAATACTTCATACTCGCAATCAGCCAAACGAAAGATTACATGCTTCTTGCTGACAGGACCACCCTTATACGAGCACGACAAGTTAAGGGTACATATGTACATGGAAAAGTTCTTCTTACTTAGGATCATAGGTAGCCAGTGTCTATTTTCGCTGTTAGTATTCCTGTTCAACGCCTTGAGGCTCACGGGGCTCATTTCTACAAGTTTCTCCAAAAATTTACGTGTTTTCTTCGCTCCCAGTTCAATCTATTCGGAAGTGCTGTTTTTCTTGATTATTTTCATGCAATTTCAACACAATTATCTGAAAACAAGGGGAAGAGTGCTACATGCTGCATGACACGCAAACCTTTCTCAATTCCAATACTACGAACTCATCAAAATCGACTTCATGATGCCTTAAATCGAATAGGTGTAATCCATACCATATCGAGAAGAAATCGTCGAGAACGGTTATTGACATGTTTTGATATTCTTGTTTAGACTAGCAGCGACTGCCAGCATCTCCAAGTTCCAAGCTCCCTAGCAAGATGTCCACGAATGATATGACCAGTGCATCCTGGAAGTCCCAGCTGAGCTTCTCCGATCGGATGAACAACACCTTGAAAATGTATTCCTGCTTTTCCAGTAGATTCGAAGCAATAATATATCAGTCTAATTGCGTCCAGAGCAGCTGCACTCCAAGCAGCTTTCCCCAAAAATGACAGCTCGAATGCTCGAGAAGAAGCAAGAGAAGCGGAAAATGTCCTTCTTCAGTCGGCTTCTTCCCGAGTTCGTATATTCCCAAGCCTGCACAGCCTAAGGTCGAGACTGATACGCCGTTAGGAGGAGTATGACGAGAAATTGCAGAAAGCCTTAGCTATTTACCAAATCTCTCTCAACGAGCAAGATGATCCTAAGGACGTCGTCTCCTCTACGGAAAAGCAGCAAGACGGTCCCCTGTCCCCCGAAGAACCCGGCCAACAAATCGGTCCGTATCTCAATTGCACACACCATGCAACCGGCCTCTTCTCAAAGGTCTACCGCTACCAACCCCGGAAGTCTCAAGCCCTCGCTATCAAACTCACCTCCCCCGGGTCCGAACAACCTCCCCACAACTCCGCTCGCGAAGCCCGCCTCCTCCGCCTCGCCACCCACCCGAATGTAATTTCTCTCCTCTCAACCCGAACCCTCCCACACAGCTCCTCCCTCCTCCTGGTCTTCCCCTTTCAACCCCTCGACCTAGCTACCCGCTTGGTCTCCCCCTCCCCACTCCCATCAACGCTTTTGCAGAACATCTTCAGTGCGCTCGCCCACCTCCACGAAAAAGGGATCTTGCACCGCGACCTCAAACCCGCAAACATTCTCCTCACCACCCCCAGCGGGCCAACCTACCTCGCCGATTTTGGCATAGCATGGCACGGCCTCGACCCTGGCTCCGAACCTGCAGACGAAAAGATCACGGATGTAGGCACGACGTGCTACCGCGCCCCTGAGCTGCTTTTCGGGTCCAGAAATTACAGCACCGGTGTTGATCTCTGGGCTGCGGGTTGCGTAGCCGCTGAAGTATACATGCACGTTTCCCCGTATTATAACAAGGAGTGGACGCTTTTTGATGCAGGGGAGCTGGGGAGCGAGTTGGCGCTCATCAAAAGCCAGTTTGAGACGCTGGGGACGCCGGAGGAGAGCACTTGGCCCGAGGCAAGGGGGCTGCCGGATTGGGGGAAGATGCAGTTTGTGAAATATCCCTCAAAGGGATGGGAAGAGATTCTGCCGGGGGTATCGAAGGAGAGGAGAGCGCTGGTTGGGAAATTGGTGAAGTTTGAAAGTGGAGAGAGGATGAGTGCTAAGGCGGTGCAAACAGGTCTTGGAGATTCATGACGTGGACCTACTAGAGTTGCCAGGTATCGACGTATTGGGTTCTTCAATGGAGGAAAGCACCAGGTAGAGAAACTTTCCAAGAAAAGGGGAAAAAGGCTGTCTCTCTACTTTCCATTCAGGAACCTTCCCTCATAACCACAGACAATCCTACACCTCTCCCAGCTCTTCTCATCCCAATCCCCCTTCCACCTTCCACCCTACACGCCTACCAAACCCTCAACCTCACCCCCCCCTGGCACCTTCATCATTCCCCTCAGAACAATCCTTAATCCCCTAATCCTAACCCCAAACGCGTGCTTCCCACTCAGTCAAGCAACCACCCCACACATCCCTCCATCCCTCTCTACCTCACCGAAGCCCAACCCACTTCCATACCGCCACCCTCAAGGCAAACAACCCTCGTTCCCAATCCTCAGTGATACTCAGATCCATCCTTACGGCGATAACACCATCCCCACATCCCAAAATCCCTCCCAGCATCAAGTCCCCTACCATCCAGCCTCCACACCCTTCACCCAACCCATCACACATCCCCCCCCCCAAAACATTTTCGCCGTAAATAAACCCTTCGAGCCCTTTCATCTAGAGCCCCACAAGAAGAACCCACGGGCGAAGAAGATTCATGGTTTTAATCCCACAGCGCTCTTGCAGATACGACGGTAGATGCAGTGAGTGGTGCTCTGGACGTGGACGGGGGTGTAGAGGGGGTGAGGTGGTGTGTGCGGGATGGATTTGAGGGGGGAACCTATATAGGGGGGGATGGGTGGATGCTGAGGACAGTGAGGACGGGTGAAAAGGCGTGGAAGCGAGGGATGTATGTAGCATCAGAATCGCAGAGCGGTAGCAATCGGCCCGACGCGTAGGAATACAATGCATTGCGACGCGTAAACATGAAGCAAGGTAGGGGGCCAAGAAGAACAGGTAGAGGACTTGAACAAGAGAATCAAAAGAGGCAGTAGAAATCATAATCTCGTTGTTGACTCTCCATTCAGCAACCCTCCGCCTTGATCACTGATTAATGTACACAACAAAGCAAGCAAGTGCAGGCAACCCAGTGCTCCTCCCTGAGCGTCAACGCCATCCGCCAGATCCACCACTGCCTTGCTTTCCCCTTCATACCGTGCTCATAACCCGAGCTGCTGAACCACTGCTCCACATCAGGTATGAATGACATCTAGCTACATCGCAAATCTCGCTCAAAACATCCAAAGAAGGGTGCTTCTCCTCCATGCTGCCAGCCGCCGTGGAAGCCGAACTCATGTGCGAGCGGGTGTCGGGATTGTTGATGCAGGAAGGTGCCATGTAGTGTGTTATGGATGGAGGCATCTAAGAGCGCTCACCGCGGAGGCGGCGGGCGAGCTGGATGTCTTTGCTCTGGATGGTGACACGCTTGGCGTGGATGGCGCACAGATTGGTGTCTTCGAAGAGGGAGACGAGGTAGGCCTCGACGGATTCCTGAAGGGCGCCGATGGCGGAGGATTGGAAGCGGAGGTCCGACTTGAAATCTTGCTGTTTGGGGGTTAATGTTTGGGTTCCGGGCAGGGGGGGTGTGCTTACGGCGATTTCACGGACGAGACGCTGGAAGGGGAGCTTTCGGATCAGGAGCTCGGTCGACTTCTGGTAGCGACGGATCTCACGCAGGGCGACGGTTCCGGGCTTGTATCGGTGGGGCTTCTTGACACCGCCGGTGGATGGTGCGGATTTGCGAGCAGCCTTGGAAGCGAGCTGCTTGCGGGGGGCTTTGCCTCCGGTGGATTTACCTGAAGTGAGGTGTTAGTGATGATCTATGATGAGAGCATGACGCGTTGCGATGAAGTGGGGAATGGTGTTGTGAGCATGTGCAAGGGTGGTGGCGGTGAGACTGGAAGGCAACAACGAGGTGCGAGGTGGGATTGCGATGATGGTGTACTTACGTGCTGTCTGCTTGGTACGAGCCATTGCGAGAGATGATTAATGGAAGATTTGATGATGGATTTGGTTGGTTTATGGATGGAAATGTGGTGGATGATGATGACGAATGCGGATAGTTGGGAGAGATGTGGAGGTGGGAAGAAGAAAGTGGGAATAAGTAGTTTATCGAAGAAAGCAGTGATCAGGCTGCACACGACGAAATTTGGCGCTAGTGGAATTTCACGTTTGAGGTGCTGGAATTGAGCACTTGATTCTCTCAATTTTAGCGGGCGCAGTTTGGGTGAGGGAATGGTTGGATTTCTTTCAGTTGACCAATCAGAATTCAAATAATTAAGCACCGTCAACCATCACTTTCTCGCCTTCAGAACATCCACCAATTTCCATGACTCACACACCCCTCTGAAAAATATGGTGATCGTAATCATAGCTCAACTAAATGCATCGAATGTACTCGTAGAATCATGAATCATTCCTCTTTGTGGTGCAGTGATGGTAATTCTTACCTGCACTTTCGGTGTTTCCCTGCATTTCCAGAAAAAACCTCCGCTAGTGGTATTTCACCTACGACAATTGTTGACGCCCCGAACAGGCTTAGCTTCAAGCGTGTCAGTGATTGTGCCTACCAGGAGAACGCCCTCAAATATCTCCAACGGGTCAATCATCTCCCCCTGCCATCCACTCCATCAATCAGACATCGACATCATCAACGAAGTCATCCATATCCGCTTCCCCATACCACCACTACCAATACACTTCCTCCGACTACCAACATCATGACTGGACGTGAGTACTGCCCCTCAATGTCTC
>JAABUQ010002504.1_pt1 | contig 36140 bp, 34 predicted proteins | sample 5560001 | NCBI WGS metagenome assembly JAABUQ01 (sample SAMN10711888, study PRJNA513371) | rock metagenome | isolation source: Antarctica rocks | place: Antarctica: Victoria Land, Finger Mt nord | collected 2015-12-18 | reverse complement strand
GATCCACCCAGGCGTCCATGTCGGCGGCCCCGTTCAGGAGCGATGTTGTCGCACAGTCGTTCCTCAGGGCGCGACTTTATCGCGGGGGTCCCGTGCGGGCCACCTGGAGATGTGGGTAATTGAAAGGGTTCGAACGGCGTCGATCGCCGGCGGGCCGGCACCGGTTCGTCCTCGATGCGGCCCGCGCGGGGCCCGACCCCCCGCCGCGGGGCGAGGCCCTCCATCGACCGCCGCGGCCTCGACGGGTCAGGCGTTGACGACCTCGCCGCCGTTGGGGTGGAGGATCTGGCCGCTGAGGTACGACGAGTCGTCCGAGGCGAGGAAGACGAAGCAGTGGGCGACCTCGTGCGGCTGCCCGGGACGTTTCATCGGCACGTCGGACCCGAAGGTCGCGACCTTCTCGGCCGGGAACGTCGAGGGGATCAGGGGCGTCCAGATCGGCCCCGGGGCGACCCCGTTGACTCGGATCCCCTGCTCCACCAGGGCGAGCGAGAGCGACCGCGTGAACGCGACGATCGCCCCCTTGGTGCTCGAGTAGTCGAGCAGCATCGGGTTGCCCTTGTATGCGGTGACAGACGTCGTGTTGACGATCGTCGACCCGGACTTCATGTGCGGCAGCGTGGCCTTGACCAGGTAGAACATCGCGAAGATGTTCGTCCGGAAGGTCCGCTCGAGCTGCTCGGCGGTGATGTCCTCGATCGACGATTGCGGGTGCTGCTCGGCGGCGTTGTTGACCAGGACGTGGAGCTGCCCGAGCTCGTCGATGGTCCGGCGGACGGCCTGGCGGCAGGCCGACTCGTCGCCGATGTCGCCGGGCAGGAGCAGGCAGCGCCGGCCTTCCTGCTCGACCTGCCGCTTCGTCTCGGCGGCGTCGTCGTGCTCGCTCAGGTAGGAGATCGCGACGTCGGCCCCCTCCTTGGCGAAGGCGATGGCCACGGCGCGGCCGATCCCGGAGTCGCCCCCGGTGATCAGGGCGACCCGGGCGTGGAGCTTCCCCGAGCCCCGATACGCCGGCTCCTCGGCCTTGGGGCGGGGAGTCATCTCGGACTCGTGCCCCGGCCGGTGCCCCTGCTGCTGCGGGGGGTTGATCTGCGACTTTTCCGATCCCTTGGACATGGCGTTGGATCTCCGTCTCGGCGCGACGACCGGCCGTCGCGGCGCACGATCGCCGGGCTCCCGTCGGCGGCCCGAGACGGGTGCAAGGATCATGCCACGTCGATCAATCGGCGTCTGCCCTGCGACGGGTCAGGGCTTCGCATCGCGCCAGAGCCAGCGGAGCGAGTCGGGGAGGATCGCCCGGCCGTGGCGGTTCGAGTGGAACCCTTCGCCGAAGACGAACCGGGAGTCGTAGCCGGCGAAGGCCAGCGACTTCGCCATCTGCTGGTTCGCCAGGGGCCAGTTGCCGTTGGCGTTGTCCAGGTCGTGGGACCCGTCCTGGAGGAAGACGCGGATCGGCTTCTTCGGGGTCTTGCGGATCATCGCCTCGTAGTTGTGCCCCCCCTCGCGCCCCGACTTGCCGCTGGCGATGTTCGTGAACGAGCCGACCCACGAGAGGACCTTGCCGAACTCCTCGGGCCGCTCCCAGGCGACGGTCCACGCGCAGATCCCGCCGCTGGAGATCCCGGCGATCGCCCGGCCGGCCGGGTCGTGGCGGAGCTTGGTCGTCTTCTCGACCTCGGGGAGGATCTCCTCGAGGAGGAACCGGGCGTACTGGTCCGAGAGGGTGTCGTACTCGAAGCTTCGGTTCGACCGGCCGCCCTCGAAGGTCCCGGGGTTGAGGAAGATCCCGACGGTGACGGGCATCTCGCCGGCGGCGATCAGGTTGTCGAAGACGGTCGGCACGAAGTCGCGGTAGCCGCCCCCGTCCTGGAAGACCATCACGGCAGCGGGGGCCTCGGGCTTGGACTGGGCCGGGACGTAGACCCACCAGTCGCGGGTCGTCCCCTCGAAGACCTGGCTCGACCACTTCGGCATCGCGGTGAGCTTCCCCTTCGGGACGCCGGGCTTCGCGACGCTGTCGGGGTGGGTCGTGTAGACCTCGAGCTGGCCGGATTGCCGGGGACGGCCGTTCTTCTCGACGCCGAGGCTCAGCGCCTTGCCGTCGGCCTCGATCCGCCAGGTGAACGCCTTTCCCTCGGGGAGCCGGGCCGAGGCGACGTACAGGTCGGACTCGCCGACCCGGACGGCCGGGAGCGTGAACGTCCCGTCCTCGCTCACGACCCGGGGCGGGACGTCCGTGGAGTTGTCCCGGAAGACCCAGGTGACGTCCAGCCCCTCGACCTTCGGGTTGAGCGACGGGCGGCTCGGGTTGAGCGACGGGCGGCCGAACCAGCCCATGATCGCCGACTCGAGCGCCTTGGCCTCGTCGCCGGCCGGGCGGGCGGCCAGTCGGGTGCGGATCGACTCGGCGGTCATCGGCCCGTCGTCGCCGAGGGCATGGTTGGCGAGGGTGGCGAGCAGCAAGAGCGCGGCGATCGGTCGGGTCGGCTTCGTCATCGGCGTTCGATCCCCGGGAGGAGGGCGAGGCGCGTCGGGCACGGTGTCGGGCCGATTCGATCGGAGCGGGACGGCGGAACGGAGCGGCCTTCGCCCCCGAGTTGACCGGGAGAGTCACACCGGAGGCCCGGACCCGGCCGACTTCGAGGGCGAGTCGGGGGGCCGGGCCTCCGGTCATGCGGCGAGGGCCGATCCGGCGAGGGCGGCCCGGGGTCGGCCCGGCCGGGGTGGCCGGATCACTTCGGCTGCGGCTTCGTCTCGTCCTTGGGCGCGTCGGCGGCCTTGGGGGCGTCGGCCTTGGGCTCGTCCTTCGGCTTGTCGGCGGCCTTGGGCTCGTCCTTCGGCTTGTCGGCGGGCTTGGGCTCGTCCTTCGGCTTGTCGGCGGGCTTGGGCTCGGCGGGCTTGGGCTCGTCCTTGGGCTTGTCGGCGGGCTTGGTCTCGGCCGGCTTGGTCTCGGCCGGCTTGGGGGCGTCCTTCTTCATCTCGGCGGACTTGGGAGTCTCGACGGGCTTGGGGGTCTCGGCCGGCTTGGGCAGGGCGGCGGCCTTGGCCTTGCGGACGGCGTCGATGTGGCGGTTGAGGATGCCGGCGCGCTTGTCGTAGAAGTTCTTCAGGCCCTGCGAGGGCTGGACGATCCGGACGTCGGACTGGGCGACCACGTTGTCGAACGGCGGGGCGTAGCCGGTGAACCAGCCGCCGAAGACCTCGAGGCTCACGCCGCGGCGGGCCTTGAGGTCGCGCTTGTCGAGCGCGAGGCCGTTGACGAGGATGTCGAGGATCGGCGGCGGGTCGATCGACGACTCGACGAGCCCGGCGTCCTGCGCCGCGACGATCGCCTCGGCGACGGCCCGGCGGGCGGCCTCCAGCTTCGCCTCGACGTCGGGCGGGACCGTGGGCACGGGGGCCTCGGCCGCCTTCGCCGCCGGCTTGGTCGCATCGGCCGGCTTGGTCGCATCGGCCGGCTTGGTCGCGTCGGCCGGCTTGGTTGTGTCGACCGGCTTGGTCTCGGCCGGCTTGGTCGCGTCGGCGGGCTTGGCCGCTTCGGTTGTCGCGGGCTTCGGCGTGTCGGCGGGCTTCTCGGCGGGCTTGGTCTCGGCGGGCTTCTCGGCCTCCTTCTTGGGGTCCTGGGCGAAGAGGCGGCCGACGGCGCCGAGGCCGATCAGCAACGAGAGGGACAGGACGGTCGTGGCGAGGCGTCGCACCTTGGGTCTCTCCTGGAGAGGTCTCTCTGGCTGGCCGGGGACGATCCCTGAGCGGTCCGCGCCCGATCGGGGCGGAATGTGGCGAGTCTACCGGCCTTGCGACCGGCTGGGAAGATCCCCGAGGCGCTCGGGCCGGCTCCCGATCCCCCGCCCGGCCCCGGTCAGCGGCGGTCCCGGGCCCGGAGCGCCTTGAGGATCACCGAGAGGCTGATCAGGGCCCAGGTCGTCTCCAGGACGAGCACCCCGGCGTTCGTCGGCGAGATCGCCGAGGCGGCGAGCAGGAGCGAACCGACCAGATTCAGGACCCCGTAGGTCAGCCCCTCGGGGTCCATCCCCGCGAACTGCTGGCCCCCGAAGGCGAGCAAGACCAGGCCGGCACCGATCAGCGAGATGACCTGCATCAGAACCATCGACCCGATCTCCCCAGGGCATTGCGAGGGACCTCAACCGCCGCTCGCGGCCGCCCGGCGTGAATCCTGGATGACCGCGCGGCCTGCATCGAGCATAACGGTCTGAGCAGCCCCGCGGACTCGCGTCGTTCGGGTGAAGGGGGCAGACCCGGTTTGCCGATGGAGGAGGTTGAGACCGATCTCAAAGGACGGCGGCCCGACCGCACCTCTCGGCGCGTGCCCCTCCGTTTCGTTGGACACGTTGGCGGAAAGGGATCGTCATGGCACGGATGTCGCGGCGGAGCCGCTACGAGCCGGAGAGCCTCGAGGGGCGGCGGCTCATGAACGCCCGGATCGGCCACCTCCACCCATCGGCGCTGGTGGCCCCGGTGCCGACCCCGGGGGTCTTCCCGAACCCGCTCAACCCGCGGTTCCTGTCCTACACGACCGGGGACGGGTCCCAGGTGACGATCGGGGTCCGGGGCTCGGGCAACCTGCTCGGCTCGGGGCTCGATCCTGACGGGGCGTTGAACCTCCGGTTCACCGGGACCAACGCCGCCACCAAGATCGACGTCCGGGTCCGCGGGGGCTCGGCGCCGCTCCGGTCGCTCCGGGACGCCGGGATCTCGCAGGACAACGTCATCGGGGTCGGCGGCCACCTGCTCGGGACCTTCGTGGCCCCGGGGCTCGACCTGGTCGACGGCGGCAACATCAACCTCAGCTCGGGGATCGGCCGGCTCCAGCTCCGGTCGATCGGCCGGGACACCCAGGTCCACCTCCGCGAGCTGCCGCAGACCGTCCAGTCGAGCACGACCGGCGCGAACTCGGCCCTCGCTACGAACACGGGCGGCGTGCTCGGCACGGGCACCGGCACCCAGACCGGGAACATCTCCGTCTCGCCGGCGATCCCGGCCAACGGGTCCGGGACGGCGGTGATCACCGGCTCGAACAGCGTCCTGGCCCGCGCCCAGATCCCGCTGGGGGACCAGGCGGTCCCGGTCGGCCAGCCGTACACCCAGTTCGCCCCGGCGACGTACACGACGGCGGGCAAGACCCAGACGTATACCAACGACGCCAACGGCGGCTCGACCCTCCAGTCCGTCACCGGGACGTTCACGCCGACGCTCAACCTGATCACGACCCCCGACGTCACCAACCCCGGCACGCCCCCCGCCCCTCCCGGCGTGGCGGTCCAGGTCGGCCAGATCAACGCGGGCACGCCGGGCGCGACCACGATCGGCGACGGCGAGATCTTCGGGTACGACCCGACCCTCAACGCCCTGGTCCGGTTCGACGCGCGGTCGGGGGCGAACCTCGGGTCGATCCCCGTCGGCGGCGCGGCGACCTCGGTCGTCGGCGTCGGCCTCGGCCGCAACGGCCGCGAGGAGGTGGTCCTGCTCGCCCGCGGGGCGACGGTCCAGGCGTTCGACGTCGTCACCGGCGCGGCGGTCGGGCAGTTCTCGGCCGCCAACGTCTTCGGGACGCCGATCGACGGCGTCGCCTTCCTCGGGACGACGACCGTCCTGACCAGCTCGACGGCGATGGTCGGGCCGAACTCGGGCTCGTCGGGCGGCCTGGCGGCGATCGACGTGACGGCGAGCCTGGCCTCGGGCCTGGCCGTGCCGCTCGGCCAGCCGTTCGCGAGCGGCCGGGGCTTCTTCTTCAACACCGGCGGCGGCGCGACGGGCGTGACGACCGCGCTCAACGCCTACGTCCTCGGCGAGGCCCGGTTCGACCCGTATCGGCCCGACCAGCTCCAGTTCGGCATCCTCACGGTCGCCCCGGCGAGCACCTTCTTCCGCGAGACCGCCCGCACGGCCGTCCCGAACCAGGGGAACGTCGCCGGGACGACCCCCTTCATCCCATTCGGGCCGATCACCCAGGTCCCCGAACTCGGCAGCGTCGAGAACCGGATCGCGCTCGACAGCGGGGTCGTCCACGGCAAGAACGTGGTGACCTTCTACAACCCGAACGCGATCACGCCGGCCGGCTCGGTCGCGCTGGACGACGCCAACCTGCTCGCCGGGCTCAGCGAGTCGTTCCACCCCGAGCTGGCGGGCTCGGCCCTCGTCGACGTCCAGGGGAACGTCCAGTCGTTCGACGTCGGCCGGGCCCGGGGCCTGGCGCTGAACGACTCGGGGAACCTGAACCTGGTGAAGATCCTCGACGCCTCGGACTCGTCGATCGTCGGCCAGCCGGTCGGCCACCTGATCCTGATCCGGCGGAACAACGTCGTGGTGGTCAGCCCGACCCGGTCGGTCGGCGACCGGCAGGCGGTGATCGTCGACCCGGGCCTCCGCCCGCTCGGCCCGCTCATCCTGCCCGGCTGACCGGGGAGCCTGGAGGATCGGGGCGGCTCGGCCGGGCCGCCCGAAGGTGGGTCAACCGCCCAGCGATGATGAGGGTGACGGGCCGCGTCGACTCATCGGCCCGCGCCCGGCCCTCGATCTGCCCAGCCCAGATCGGTCGCTCGCCACGGCGGGTGCCGTGGCGAGCGTGCCCACCGACCGATCGATCAGTCGAACTCGGGCGTCAAGGAGTTGTTCGGGGCATCGGGGACGCCGGGGACGCCGGGGACGGCGGGGGCGTCGTAGGCGTCGTAGGCGTCGTAGGCGTCGGGGACGCCGGGGGCCACAAACGCCTCGGAGGGATCGGGGACGCCGGGGGCCGTGTCCGGCGTGGTCTGGTCGCCGAACTGACCCTGGAAGTCACCCTGCTGGACGACATCCGCCGCGGGCGGGGCGGCCACCGGCGGGACCATGGCGGCCGGGGCCAGGCGGCCCTCGAGCGCGTCCAGGTCGGCCGGGCTGAACTCTCGTTGCCTGCTCATCAGATCTCCCCCTCTGACTCAAGGAATGATCCCGGGTGTCGATCGACGCCCGGACCGGCGGCCGAGCTTCCGAAGTCGGCCGCGTCCCCCTCCCGCGCCTCTCGGACCGAGCGACGCGAGGGGATATCCGTCAACGGTGGCGGAAGCCGCCGAAATGGGTCATGGCGGCGGGAAGCGGACGGGCGGCGGCGACGGGCGTGTGGACGCCCGTGCTGTGGAAGAAATTGACGTGCGTCGCGGTCGAGCCCGCGGGATGAAGGACCGCACCAGGCCGCGGGGCCTGGGCGACGGCGGCCGTGCCGGTCAGGGCGAACGGCCGAATGACCGTCTCGGGGCCGTCCTCGGCTCGCCCCTCGCGGACGCCCGGGGCGTCGGGGGTCGTCTGGTCGCCGAATTGGCCCTCGTACTGTCCGGTCTGGGCGACGTGGGCCGTCGGGACGATCGCGGCCGGGGCCAGGCGGCCCTCCAGCGCGTCCAGGCCGGCCTGATGGAAGGATCGCTCGCTCATCGGATCGATCTCCTGGCGAGTTACTGGCCCCGAGGCCGTCGGAGATCCTTCCCCGAAACCATTCGGCCGGCCACGTCCATCGGCGATCAACGAGGGAGATCGAGCACGGTCGCTTCGCCTCCGGCTGCGGGCAGGGCGACCAGTACCCGCCGGGGTCATCCTAGGCAGTGAGCCTAAACCCACCGTGAAGCCGAGATAAATTCCGATCGGCCCGCCGCCCCTGGTCGATCTCCCGGTCGCTCGCCCGTCAGCGGCGTCACCTGGCACGGGGCCCCGCGGCCCGACGCCGGCGGGCAGCCGCGCGGGGAGGCGCGTGGCCGACTCGGGGCCCATCCCCTCGCGGGGGACGACGGCCGGCAGACCCGGCCTCGGGTTCGCCGCCCTGGATCGGCCGCCGGATCGGCCGCCGGCCCTCCGAGTCGAGGTTGCCTGCCGCCTCATCCATGATGGGCGACCGCGTGGGCCCGGACGGGAGGCGCGACCGCGATTCGGCGATAGGATGATCGACTGATCGATCCCGGTCCCCCGCGGAGGCCCCAGTCGATGACCCTGCGCTTCGCCCTGCTGTTCACCTCGATCCTGCTCGTGCCGGACTCATCCCGAGCGGGCGACGCACCCGGAAGGCCGAGCCCCAACTCCGACAACGAGCCGATGGCCGATCGGTTCTCGCTCGAAGCCGGGGCCCGGTTCCTCGACGCGGTCTCGGTCCACTGGACGCGGGATCGGAAGTGCGGCACCTGCCACACCAATTATGCCCACATGATGGCCCGTCCGACGGTTGGCCCTTCGCCCGAGCTGGCCGAGGTCCGGGCCTTCTTCGAGGGCCGTGCCGCCGGCTGGGACCGGCCCGAGAAGTCGGCCAGGCCGATCGCCGAGGGCGAGATCGTCGCCACGGCCGCGGCGCTGGCCCTGAACGACGCGGCCTCGACGGGCAAGCTCCACCCCCTGACCCGCGCCGCGCTCGACCGGATCTGGACGATCCAGCGCCCCGACGGCGGCTGGAACTGGTTCGACTGCAACCTGCCCCCGTCCGAGGACGACGACTATTACGGGACCGCCCTGGCCGCCGTGGCCGTCGGCCACGCCCCCGACGACTACCGGTCGACCGACGCGGCCAGGCGAGGTCTCGACAAGCTCCGGGGCTACCTCCGCGCCAACCCGGCCCCCCACCTCCACCACCGGGCGCTCCTGCTCTGGGCCTCGACCGGCGTCGACGGCCTGCTCGACCCCTCCGCGCGGGACCGGACGATCGCCGACCTCCTGGCCCGCCAGCGGCCCGACGGCGGCTGGAGCCTGACCTCGCTCGGCAAGTGGCCGCGTCGCGACGGGACCGCCAACCCCGAGGACGCCCCCGCCGACGGTTATGGGACCGGCTACGTCGTCTACATCCTCCGCCAGTCCGGCATCCCCGCCGATGCCGAGCCGATCCGCCGGGGCGTGGCCTGGCTCAAGACCCACCAGCGCGCCTCGGGCCGGTGGTTCACCCGGTCGCCCAGCCTCGACCACGCCCATTACCTGACCCACGCGGGTACCGGCTTCGCCCTCATGGCCCTGGCCGCGTGCGGCGAGAGATGAGGCTCGCCGGTCGGGGTTCCGGGTAAACCAGGCCGGAAGCAAGGTCGTCGCCCGGCTCAAAATCAGGAGCACATAAGCATAGAGCACAAAAGCAAAGACTGCTCATAGTCTTCCCCGTGATCCGTGCCCTACACTCCCCTCGTAGCCTCAGACGCCCGACTCCATCCGTTGCAGCTCGACCATGTCGCGGTATCGGCCGCTGGAGGCCATCAGCTCGGCGTGGGTCCCGACCTCGACGATCGTCCCCTCGTCCATGACGAGGATCCGGTCGGCGTCCTGGATCGTGCTCAGGCGGTGGGCGATCACGAACGAGGTCCGGCCTTCCAGCAATGTCGAGAGGCTCTGCTGGATCAATCGCTCGCTCTCGGAGTCGAGGTTGCTGGTCGCCTCGTCCATGATGAAGATCCGCGGGTCGGCGAGCACGGCGCGGGCGATGGCCAGCCGCTGCCGCTGGCCGCCGCTGAGCCGGACCCCGCGCTCGCCGATCACGGTGTCGTAGCCGTCGGGCAGGGCCTCGATGAACCCGCTGGCGTTGGCCACCCGCGCCGCGCGGCGGATCTCCCCCTCGCTTGCGGCCCGATTCGCATAGGCGATGTTCTCGGCGACCGTGCCGTCGAACAGGAAGACGTCCTGCTCGACGATCCCGAGGCAGCGCCGGTAGCTCTCGACCTCGATCGTCCGGAGGTCGACGCCGTCGAGGGCGACGACGCCGACGCTCGGGTCGTAGAACCGGGCGATCAGGTTCGTCAGCGTGGTCTTGCCCGACCCGCTCCGGCCGACCAGCGCGATCGTCTCGCCCGGCTCGACGTCCAGGTCGACCTCACGGATGACCTGGCGGTCGGACCCCGGATACGTGAAGCCGACGCCGCGGAGCGAGAGCCGGCCGACGACCTCGGCCTTGCGGACGCGGACCGTGCCCGGCGAGCCCGCCATCTCCTGCGGCTCGGCCAGGAGGTCGAGCACCCGGTCGAACCCGGCCAGGTTCGACTGGAACTGGGTGACGCTGGTCGCGAGGACCGCCAACGGCTCCAGCAGCATCGCGAGGTAGACGAGGAACATCATCAGGTCGCCCAGCGTGAGCCGGCCGTCGAGGACCTCCAGGCCGCCGTAGAGGAGCAGGAGGCCCGAGGCCATCGGCAGGAGCATCTCCCAGAAGATCTCGATGGCGCGGGTCCACCACCAGACGTAGAGCTCCTGCCGGGCCATCACGTGGTTCTCGCCCACGAACCGCGAGGTCTCCCGGCGCTGGCGGCCGAAGGCGCGGACGACCCGCATCCCGCCGAAGGCCTCGGTCGTGGTGGCGTCGATGTCCTGGCGGCGGGTCCGGATGTCGCGGTAGAGCGGCCGGATCCGCTTCTCCCAGAACCGATTGATCCCGTAGACCAGCGGCAGGCCCGCGACCGAGAGAGCGAGCAGCCGCCAGTCGACCCAGGCGAGCACCACCAGCCCCCCCGCGAACTGGATCACGGCCCGCCAGGGGTTGTACAGCAGGTTGAAGACCAGGTCGCCCACCCCCCCGGCGTCCTCGCGGAGGAGGCTGGTGGCCCCGCCCGACTTCAGGCCGTAGACCCGGTGCAGCGGCAGCCTCGCGGCGTGGGCGAAGGCCCGACGTCGCATCTCGACCTGCACCCGCTTGGTCGTCCTCGTGGCGATCCAGCGGCTCCAGAGGCCGACCAGCACCCCCACGACCGAGACGACCATCACCAGGCCCACCAGCGCCCCGAGCCGAGCCCGAGGGGTCAGGCCCTCGGCGATCGACGCCGGGACCGAGGCCGGCAGCGGCTTCGCCAGCAGGACGTAGTCGATGACCACCTTCGTCGCGGCCGGCGGGATTAGCTTCAGCAGCGTCGCGAACGAGAGCAGCGCGAGCGTGCCGAGGATCGCGAGGTGATGGCCGCGGAGGACCTTCCACAGCTCGCCGATCAGGCGGAGGACCGAGCGGTCCTGGCCGGTCGCCCCGGGGGGCCTGACCCCCTTCGGGTCGGCGGTCGCCGTGCCGTCGCGGCGGGCCCGCTTGTAGCGCGCGAACCGGACCCGGCTGTTCATGCGTGAGGACGAGAGCAAGGGCGACAGTCCTTCCTTCCGGGCCTGGCGGGCGGGGGCCGGCGACCCGGGTCCGTCCCGCCCGCGCTCCCCCGCGACCATTGTAGTCGGGCCGGCCCCGAGGGCGACCCGTCGGCCCGGCGGAGCGGCGGTCGCGTCACCCGGCGTGGCCCGCGGCCCTCAGCGAGTCGGCGACCTCCGGGAGCCTCGCCATCACGGCCCCGGTCCCGGTCGGGAGCAGGTCCAGGAGATACCAGCCCTTGCAGCCGTCGCAAGTGCCGAGGATCCGGTCGGGGACGGCCGCGTCCGGCTGGTGGAGCTCGAGCGGATGGTCGCAGTGGGGGCAGCTCAGCCCCGAGAGCCCGCCGCTCGTCGACGGGAGCCGGACCATGATCAGCTCGACCGAGGCCCTGCCGAGGCCCTTCATCGTCATCGATTCCCCTCCCTGGTCGCCGGGTCTAGGGCTGAGCGTCGCCCTGCGGATCGTCTGCTCGTCGATCGTGCTTACAGTCTAATGATGTGGATTTAAAAAAGCAGTGCCTCAGCCCCGACCCACGAGCGAAATCTTTGTCTGCTGGATTTAAGGCACGATGCGGCCATCCGCGCGCGGCCGGCCTCCGTCCGATCCGGAGGCATCCCGACGGCCCGTCCGCTCGGTACCCCGATCCGGGGATGCTCAGGGGGTCCGTCCGCGCCGGACGAGGCGGACGATCCGGCGGACCCGCTCGGCGTCGACGGCCGCGGGCCGGGCGCCGAAGGGACCGGCGGCCGGCGCGGGGCGGGTCACGCCCGAGCCGAGATGGACGGCCGAGGCCCCGGTCGCGTCGAGCAGGCCGGGGAGGTCGGCCTCGGCGATCCCGCCGCCCGCCATGATCTCGACCCGGCCCGCCGCCCGACCGACCAGGTCCCGGATCGCGCCGACTCCCCGCCGGGCCGGGCCGCGACCCCCGGCGGTGAGGACCCGGTCGACCCCGAGCGCCACGAGGGCGTCGAGGGACCCGGGCGGGTCGGGCGTCAGGTCGATCGCGCGATGGAAGGTCACGGCCATCGGCCGGGCCTCGGCGACGAGCCGCGCGACGGCCCGGAGGTCGACCGTCGCGTCGTCGCGGAGCACGCCGAGGACGACGCCCGACGCCCCGGCCTCCCGGGCGTGGCCGACGTCCAGGGCCATCGCGTCGAGCTCGGCCTCCGAGTAGGCGAAGTCGCCGGCCCGGGGGCGGATCAGGACGTGGACCGGGACGACGCCCCGGCAGGCGGACCGGACGAGGCCGAGGCTCGGCGTGACGCCCCCCGACGCGAGGTCGGCACAGAGCTCGATCCGGTCGGCCCCGCCCTCGGCGGCCGCGGCCGCCGACGCCAGGTCGGTCAGGCAGATCTCGACGGTCCTGGTCACGGCAAGGTCTCCCCGACCCGATCGCGCGGCGAGGCCGACCCGCCCTCCGCCGTCCCCGGTCCTTGAGCCGAGGCCCCCCCGGCGGATACCCTTGGCCTGGCCGAACCGCTCGCCCCACCGTCCGCGAGGATGACCGATGATCCGACCGCTCCTGCTCGCCCTCGCCCTGATCCCCACCGGACCCCACGCCCCGGCCGCCGAGGAGCCCCCCTTCACGCGGACGATGGACGTCGTCTACGGCCGGAAGCACGGCCTGGCGCTGACCTTCGACGTCTTCACGCCCGCGGGCAAGCCCAACGGCCTCGGCCTGATCTTCGTCGTCAGCGGCGGATGGTTCTCGGCCCACGAGGCGATCACGCCGGCCTTCCTGGAGCCGATGCTGAGGCGCGGCTACACCGTCTTCGCGGTCCTGCACGGCAGCCAGCCCCGGTACACGATCCCCGAGGCCGTCGACGACATCGACCGCGCCACGCACTACATCCACTACCACGCCCGGGAGTACAAGATCGACCCCGACCGCCTGGGGATCTACGGGATCTCGGCCGGCGGCCACCTCGCGCTGATGCAGGCGACGGCCGGCGACGCGGGCCGGCCCAACCCGCTCGACCCGGTCGTCCGCACCTCGGCCCGCGTCCGGGCCGTCGCCGCCTTCTTCCCGCCGACCGACTTCCTCAACTACGGCAAGCCGGGCGTCAACGGGATCGGCCGCGGCCCGTTGCACGCCTTCTTCCCCGCGTTCGACTTCCACGACTTCGACGTGAAGGCGAACCGGTACGAGCTGATCCGCGACGAGTCCCGGATCGCCGAGATCGGCCGGAAGATCTCGCCGATCACGCACATCACCCGGGACGACCCCCCCGCCCTGATCATCCACGGCGAGTCCGACACCCTCGTCCCGATCCAGCAGGCCGAGTCCTTCGTCGCCCGGCTCCGCGAGGCCGGCGTCGCGGCGAAGCTCGTCCCCAAGCCCGGCAAGGCCCACGGCTGGCCCGACCTGAGGGAAGACCTCGCCACCGTCGCCGACTGGTTCGACGCCCACCTGAAGCCGACCGCCCCCTCCCCCTCCCGATAGCCGCCATCCGGCCCCTCTCCTCCGGTCCCGGCGGGGACGCAACCCGCCCCGGACCGGACCCCTCCCCGCGACCGACCGTCACCCGCGATTTCCCCCCCACGAGGGCCTCCGGCTACCCTCGCCCGGGCCTGCGCGCCCGGGCCAAGCCCTAAGTTCACTTAAACTACCTGAAATGCCCCCCCTTGCCTCACTTGCCATAATAGATTGGGCCGGGAGGAATCGCCCGGCCGATGGATGGGGATGCCGATGGTCCGGGGGGGGCCCTGGGGGTCGTCCTCCGCCTGTATCTCCGGGCCGTCACGTCGCCCGTCGCGTTCCTGCGGTATCAGTGGGATTACATCTATGTGAACGTCCTGGGCAAGGGGCGGAACGTCTACATGGCCGGCGTGCCCGACGGCGACGCCTCGCGGTCGTGGCCGAGGCCGGGGACGATGCTCGGGATCGGCTACGGGTTCGGGTTCAACGCCCTCCAGCGGGTGTTGACGTCGACCGGCCGGGCCGACCTCCTCTGGCCGGCGGGCCTGGTCGGCATCGCGGCCGTGGCGATCGTGACGGCCCTCCTGCCCGCCCGGGCGGTCTTCCGGTCGCCGTTCCGCCAGCCGTATTCGCCCCGGGTCGCCGGGGTCCTCCGGCTGGCCTTCTTCACGCTGCTGCTGGTCGGCCTCGGGCACCTGCGGGTCGCGACCGGCGGCAAGTCCGTCCTCTATATCAGCCTGCTCTGGGTCGTCCCGATGACCACCACCTTCATGTTCTTCATGCTCCTCCGCGACGTGTATCAGCACGTGAACGCCGACGACGGGCGGCTGACCAACTCGCGGATCTTCTTCGCCGACCCGTTCACCCGCTGGGTCGTGTTCGTCTACGGCCAGGACATGCACGTCTCGCACCACCTGTTCCCGGCGATCCCCCACTACCACCTGCCCCGGCTCCACCGGCTCCTGAAGGCCGAGCACGCCGAGTACGCCGCGCAGGTGGTCGAGTGCCACGGGACGTTCGCCAACCCCGGCGGCGACCCGACGATCCTCGACGTCCTGACCCTCCCCCGCGCCGGGGCCGCCCGGCCCTGAGCGACGGATCGACGTCGGCCGGGACGAGATCGGGTCGGGAGCGGTCCCGCCGGGCGCCCGGGGGGTGACGGGGGGTTACATATTGGCACTCGCTTTGCGTTATACTGGGCCGTACGGCCACCCCGGCGAGGCAACCGGGGGTCGGCCATCCCCATCGCGTGCGAAAGGCCGGGCGGGTCGGGCTTAAGGAACGGCCGGCCCGGCGAGCATGGGGCGCGCCGCATCGCGGCGCGGCGAACTCCTCAGGACCGGATGATGAGCCTGGGACCATTCCAGAGGAACGAGCACCCGTCGCTGGGCGTCGAGCTCGAGCTGGCCCTCGTCGACTCCCGGACGATGGCCCTCCGGAGCGGCTACACGTCGCTGACGGAGGCGCTCGCACCAGACGTCGCCGACCGGATCAAGCCCGAGTTCCTCCAGTGCTACGTCGAGGTCGACACCCCCGCCTGCCGCGACACGCCCGAGGTCGGCCGCGAGCTGTCGCGGACGATTCGGACGGTCGACGCGGCGGCCCGGAGCCAGGGCCTCGGCCTCTACTGGGGCGGCACCCACCCGTTCTCCCGGTGGCGCGACCAGGCGATCACGCCCGACCGCCGCTATCACGAGCTGGCCGAGGCGTACCAGGAGGTCGTCCGCCGGCCGGTGACCTTCGGCCTCCACGTCCACGTCGGGGTCGGCTCGGGGGACGAGGCCGTCGCCGCGATGTGCCGGATGGTCGACTCGCTGCCGCTGTTGCTCGCCCTCTCGTCGAACAGCCCGTTCTGGCAGGGGCGCGCGACCGGCCTGCACTCGCACCGGATCGACGTCCTCGAGGGCATCCCGACCGGCGGCCTGCCCCCGCGGCTCGACCGCTGGTCCGACTACGACGCGTTCGTCGGCTCGTTCACCCGGTCCGGCTTCATCCGGAGCGAGAAGGAGCTCTGGTGGGACGTCCGCCCGAACCCGAGGCTGGGGACCGTCGAGGTCCGGATCTGCGACATGCCCGCCGACCTCGACACCGCGGTGGCCCTGGTCGCCCTGATCCAGTGCCTCGTCGCCGAGTCGCCCCGGGCGCGCCCGGACCCCGGCGAGGCCGGGGAGGCGCGGAGCCTCGCGGCGCGGCAGAACCGCTGGTTCGCCTCCCGCCACGGGATGGACGCCCGGTTCATCGACCTGGCGACCGGGTCGGCCACCCCGGCGCGAGACCTGGCCCGCCGCCAGGTCGACCGCCTGATGGCGACGGCCGAGCCCCTCGGCTGCGCCGCGGACCTCGCCCGGATCGCGACCCTCGCCGACGGGCCGAGCGGCGCCCAGCGCCAGCTCGCCGACCATGCCGAGACCGGCTGCCTGGTCGAGGTCGTCCGCCGGTCCGTCGAGGCGAGCCGGATCGTCCCCGCCGTCGGCGCCCCCCGCGTGACCCAAGGCCCCGCCGGTCCCGCCGCGACGATGCCGATCGCGTCGATGCCACGATCGTGTTATTCCGCCGTCCCCAACCCAGGAGCCCTCCGATGAGCCGCAAGCACCAGTCCGACCCCAAGGACCACCCCACCCACCCCGTCAAGGGCGAGGACCACGCCACCCCCGGTCAGGTCCACACCGAGAACGTGAACACCGGCACGAACCAGTCGACGAAGGACAAGATGGTCGACATCGGCCGGGGCGAGAACACCGCCGGCCGACAGACCCACGGCAACTGACCGCGTCACCGCGCCGTCGGCCCTCGGACGGGCGGCGCGAATCGGACGCCGAAGAGCCCCCCAGGGCCCGCGACTCGACGTCGGGCCGTGCCAGCCGGTCGAGATCGGTGTCACCCGCCGAACTCGGCGAGGAGGAAGGCGGCGGCGCGGTCCCAGGCCTTCGCGGCGGCCTCGAAGTCGACCTCCATGGCGTGGACGGTCCGGGGCGTCTCGACCCGGGCCGGCGCCTGGGTCGTCCTCAGGAGCGGGATCTGGGCCGACGGCCCCTCGGCCAGCTTCCCCTCGACCTCGGGACCGAGCAGCCGCGCGGCCAGCGCCTCGGCCTCCTTCGGGTGGGGGCCCCCCTTGAGGATCGCCAGCGTGTTGGGGATGAACAGCGTGCCGAGCCCGCCGGGCTCGCGGTCGGGGTAGACGATCGCGACCGGCTGGCCCGCGTCGACCTCGCCCATCGCGTCATCCGTGTCGGTCAGGCCGAATGCCAGCGCCCCCGACCCGACCTCGGTCGCCACCTGCTTGTTCCCCGACAGGACCGCCACCCCGTTGGCCTTCAGCGCCCGGAAATAGGCCTCGGCGCGGGCGTCGCCCCAGGCCGCGAACAGGCAGGCCGCGTGGGTCGCCGTCGTGCCGAAGAGCGGCTTGGCGATCCCGACCTTCCCCTTCCACTTCGGGTCGACCAGGTCGGAGATCGACCTTGGGCGGTCGGCCTCGGCGACGAGCTTGGTGTTGACGATCAGGATCCGCCCCCGCGCCGCGAAGCCGTACCAGGTCGCATCCTTGGCGCGAAACGACTCGGGGAGGTCGGCCGCCGACGCCGGCCGGAACGGGGCGAGCAGCCCCCGCTCCTTGAGCCGGAGCGTGTTGAGGATCTCGTTGTTCCAGAAGACGTCGCACCGCGGGCTGGTCGCCTCGGCGACGATCAGGTTGGTGAGGCCGACCGTCTTGGTGCTCTCGACGTCGTACTTGGCCAGGACCTCGACGCCGGTCGTCCGCTCGTAGTCGGCCAGGATCGGCTCGGCGAACTCGCGGTCCAGCGCCGAGTAGACGACGACCGCCCCGCCCGCCGCGGGCCGCGCGACCGCCTCGTCGCCGCGATGTCCGGCCTCCCCCCCGCACCCGGCGGCGATCATCCCCAACGCGGCCAGGCCCAGGAATGCTCGTCTCGGCATCATGGCGACTCCTGTCGTCGGCCTCTGTCACAAAGCGGAGGGGGGTGGGATTCGAACCCACGGAGGTTGTGACGCCTCCGCGGTTTTCAAGACCGCCAGCGATCCCGCTTGCTCCGCAATGGTAACGACGATCCCTCGACGGAACAACCATCCCGATGCACTCCCGATGGATCAGATCCGGCGTCCTCAGACATCGCCTCATTCAACGACGCTCGGCCGCTGATCCGGTCCGTGCCTCCGCAAGGTCATCCTCGCTAAACCTTTGGCAGCTTTATGGTTGACAATAAAGGACCTAGGGTTCTTGACAATCCCTTGGAGCACCTGTAAAATGTCCTTAGGACATTTTACAGGTGCTATAACTAGCTGTTTATGTGGGCGAAGACATTCGCGTCTCATATCTTGAGAAGATTCGCCGAGAGTCGGAGGCGAGTGGTTTCCGACTGGAGAATCCTTGTCGTCGCTCGTCGTCTCGCGCATGCAGATAATGTTCCCCTCCCCGATGCGAAGAAGGCCCTGGCAATCCGCAAAGAGCTTGTCCTGCGTGGCGGACTGAATCCGGTGGAAGGGGTCGCAGGGGTCTACATCGTTGACGTACCCTATGCGAACTTGCTCGAAGCCTCAGAAGAGCAAATGATCCAGGAAGCGAATCCTTGGGCCGTCTTCGGCTTCCTGACGGCGATGATGTATCATGGACTCACCGACCTCATTTCGAAAGAGGTCTTCGCAATCACGACCAAGCGTCATGGGAGGACGGAAAGGTTGCCGCTCGGAACCATGCCGGATGACTGGGCTGAGGGGGCCCAGTTGCCCCCTGCGAAACGACCGAAGCGGGTCGGGCAAGTCTCGGTGAATTGGACCCAACTCCTCGATGAGCCTGGCTTCGGGATTGTCATCGGCTACAGCTTCGGTGTTCCCATTTATCTGACGGACGTCGAACGTACCCTTCTTGACGCCCTTCGCATGCCGGACAAGTCGGGAGGGATCGCGAAGGTACTCGGAGCCTGGCGGTCGGCCGAGGGTATGGACGTAGCCAAACTGATCTCGTACGCCGACAAATACGGTAACCAGGTCCTCCGACAACGCGTCGGGTTCCTCCTCCAGACGCTCGGGAGGAGGCATCCCCGTCTCGAAGAATGGCGGCATGGACTGCAACGCGGGGGGTCGGTCAAGTTGGTTGCGAGTCGCCCTTACGCAGAATCCCATTCGGCGGAATGGAACCTCTCGCTGAACGTTCCGCCGTCCGTCCTTTCCATCCTCCAAGGGACTTGAAGCCGAATTGCGTATCGAGAGCTACCCAACCTCGGTTGCAGAGCTGACGGCGTGGCGACGACTGAGCGGCACGACGGCGGAAGAGGCCCGAAGACGACTCGTCCAGTTTGTCATCCTGGCATCGATCTCCTCATCGGCCGCCATGATCGCCCGCATCGCCTTCAAGGGCGGCAACGCCTTAAGATTTATTCATGGCAATCTGCGAAGCACTCTCGACCTCGACTTCAGCGCCGAGGGGGGCTTCCCGGACAGCCACGAAGAGATCCAGCGGCTGATGGATGCCGCGTTGAGGACGGCGGAGCGGCGGTATCAGGTCAAGGCCCGCTGCCAGAGCATCCACCGCAGACCGCCGGGTCTCGACAAGACGTTTCCGACCTACATCATCAAGGTTTGCTATCAATTACCTGGCGACAAGCACTACCAGAGCTTCGTGGAGCGGAAAAACCTCTCGGAGGTCGTCGAGGTCGAAATCAGCCTGAACGATGTCCTTTGCGAGACCAGTCAGCGTGAGCTCCACGAAACCGCGAAGTCGGTTCGAGTCTGCACGCTCGACGACATCATCGCGGAAAAGCTTCGGGCCCTCCTCCAGCAGATCCCGCGGAACCGTTCCCGCCCGCAGGATGTCTTCGACATCGCCTCGATGGTCCGCCGACACGGGACGACGATCGACCTGGGCAAGGTCTCGACTTTCCTCGTGAGAAAGTCGCAAGCGAGGGGAATCGTACCGACGAAATGTGCCTTCGACGAATCCGTGAGAGGGAGGGCCGCATGGAATTACGCGGAGGAGATTCGACCTTTCACCACGGCGTTCATCCCCTTCGAAGAGGCGTGGACAGAGGTTCTCCGTCTCGTCTCGCGGCTGACCATCCCCGATTGATTTCCGATGAAGGCCAGCACGATTGATAAGTCCTCGTCGACGGTGCCACACGTTCTCATCGAATTTGGACCTCTTCGGAAATCGATCATCGGTCGAAGAGCGAAGCCTCGGCGGGGATTGGGAAGGGCGGGACAGACCAATCGGCGACCAGCCTTCCCGAGGATGACCGAGGACGGCCCGAAGCCTCGATACTGCAGGCCATTGGCTCCCAGAGTCGCAATATCTCGGATTCGATCGGGAACGGAGGGGGTGGGATTCGAACCCACGGAGGTTGTGACGCCTCTGCGGTTTTCAAGACCGCCCCAATCGGCCACTCTGGCACCCCTCCGGCGGTCGAGTCGGTCAGTGCCCGACCTCGTCGAGGACCTCCTCGGAGACGTAGATCGGCACGTCGACGGTGACGGCCACGGCGATCGCGTCGCTCGGCCGCGAGTCGACCTCGACGATCTCGCCGTCGTGCCGGATCCGCAGCTTGGCGTAGTACGTGTGGTCGCGCAGCTCGTTGATGTAGATGTCCTGCAAGTCCCCCCCGAGGAGTTCGATGGCGCTGGCCAGCAGGTCGTGCGTCAGGGGACGGGGGGCCGGCTGCTGCTTCACCCGGCGCTCGATGCTCGACGCCTCGAACAGGCCGATCACGATCGGGAAGGTGCGCTCGCCGTCGACCTCGCGGAGGAAGATGATCTGCTGGTCGGTGTTCTCGCTGATGATGATCCGGGTCAGTTCCATCTGCACCACGTCGGTCGCCCCTTTCGCGTCGGCGGGTCGCGCGGGGGGGGACGCCACCCGGTTGCGGTCGACGACCCGCCCAGGATCGATGATAAGGCGTCCATCACGCGCCGTCAACGCGGCGAGCGGGCCGGGACGACGAGGGACCCGGCCCGGCCCCGGCCCCGGCTCAGGCCTCGCCCAGGAGGGCCGCGAGGGCCGCGCGGCGGGAGGCCAGCTCGGCCTCCTTCGCGCGCTGCTGCGCGACGACCTCGGGGTTGGCCCGCGCGAGGAACCCCTCGTTGCCGAGCTTCGCCCGGATCGGCCCGAGCTGCTTGTCGATCTCCGCCAGGGCCTTGCGGTGCCGGGCGGCCTCGGCCTCGCGGTCGACCAGGCCCTCCATCGGCAGGATCACCTCGACGTCGGCCAGGACCGCGACCGCGGACTCCGCCGGCCGGTCGGCCCGGGCGGCGATCGTCACCGAGGCGGCGTTCGTGAGCGACCGGAGGAACGCCTCGCCCGACCGGAGGACCGAGGCGACCGGCTCGGCGGCGACGAGGATCGGGTGGATCTTGGCGGCCGTCGGCACGTTGCGCTCGGCGCGGAGGTTGCGGAGCGCGGCGACCGTCTCCTGCCAGCGGGCGACGACCGACTCGGCCTCGGGGTCGAGCCAGGACTCGGGATAGGACGGCCAGGCGGCGATGCAGACGCTCTCGGCGGCCGTCGAGGGGTCGGGCAGCCCGCGCGAGGGGGCGACCTCGCCGAGGGCCTGCCAGATCGCCTCGGTCACGAACGGGACGATCGGGTGGAGCAGCCGGCAGAGGCCGTCGAGCACGGTCGCCAGGACCCGGCGGGCGACGGGCCGGGTCGCCTCGTCGCGGAGCCGGGACTTGACGAACTCGACGTACCAGTCGCAGAAGTCGTTCCAGGTGAAGTCGCGGAGCCGTCGCGACGCGTCGGCGAAGGCGAACGCCTCCAGGTCGCGGGTGGCCTCGGCCGCCGTCCGGGCGAGGAGGCTGAGGATCCATCGGTCCTCGACGGCCAGCTCGTCGCGGCCGACCGGCCCGGGCTCGTTGCCTTCGAGGTTCATCAGGGCGAACCGGGCGGCGTTCCAGAGCTTGTTCGGGAAGGTCCGGCCCTGCTCGAACCGCTCGGAGGTGTTGACCTCCCGGCCGTCGGCGAGCTTGGCGCGCTCGACCGGCATCCGGAGGTCCTGGGTCTCGGTCGCCGCCGAGGCGAGCGTGAACCGGAGGGCGTCGGCGCCGTAGAGGTCGACGATGTCGACCGGGTCGATCCCGTTGCCCGCCGACTTCGACATCCGCTTGCCGTTGCCGTCCTGGATGACCGGGTGGATGAACACGTCCCGGAACGGCACATCCCCCGTGTTGAACTCGCCGAAGATCACCATCCGGGCGACCCAGAGCGTGATGATATCTCGGGCCGTCGACAGGACGCTCGTCGGGTAGAACCGGGCGAGCTCGGGCGTCCGTTCGGGCCAGCCGAGGGTCGAGTGCGGCCAGAGGGCCGAGCTGAACCAGGTGTCGAGGACGTCGGGGTCGCGCTCGATCGCGACGACCAGGCCGATCAGCGGGTGCGGGGCCTCGGGGCCGGGCTCCATCCGCGACCGGCGGAGCGACTCGAGGAGCCGGTCCGCGGCCTCGTCGAGGGTGCAGACGAGGAGGCGGTCCCCGTCCTCGGTCGGTTCGAGGCGGATCTCGATCGAGTCGAGGAGGTCGGCCTCGCGCGCCAGGGCCGTGATCCAGTAGCTCGCGACGTCGGCGACCTCGCGGGCCGTCCCCTCCAGGCCCTCGGCGTCGGGCGCGACTTCGCCCGTGTCGCGGAGGGTGATCGACCAGACGGGGATCCGGTGGCCCCACCAGAGCTGCCGGCTGATGCACCAGTCGCGCTTCTCGCCGAGCCAGTCCAGGTAGCTCCTGGCGTAGCGCTCGGGGTGGATCGCCACCCGGCCCGAGGTCACGGCGTCCATCGCCGTCTGAGCCAGGCCGACGCCCGCGCCCCCGGACGTCGCGTCGTCCCCCATCCGGACGAACCACTGGTCCGAGAGGAACGGCTCGATCGGGGTCTTGCTCCGGTCGGAGAGCCCGACGCGATTGGTGTACGGCTCGACCTTGTCGAGCAGGCCCAGGGCCTCCAGGTCGGCGACGACCCGCTTGCGGACCTCGCGGCGGTCGAGGCCGGCATACGGGCCGGCGTTCTCGTTGTAGGTGCCGTCGGGGTTGAGCAGGTTGATCATCGCCAGGCCGTGCCGGAGACCCGTCGCGTAGTCGTTCGGGTCGTGCGCGGGGGTGACCTTGACGCAGCCGGTGCCGAACTCGGGGTCGACCAGGATCGCGTCGCCGATGATCGGGATCTGGCGATCCGTCAGCGGCAGCGCGATCGCCGCGCCGATCAGGTGCCTGGACCTCGGGTCGTCGGGGTGGACGGCCACGGCGGTGTCGCCCAGCATGGTCTCGGGGCGGGTGGTGGCGACCTTCAGCACCTCGGACGAGCCGGCGACGGGGTAGCGGATCGTCCAGAGCTGGCCGGCGGTCTCGACGTACTCGATCTCGTCGTCGGCCACGGCCGTCCGGAGCTGGATGTCCCAGTTGACCAGCCGCTTGCCCCGGAAGATCTTGTCGGCCCGGAAGAGGCGGAAGAAGGTCGCGCGGACGGCGCGGACGCAGATCGGGTCGAGGGTGAACCGGGTCCGGTCCCAGTCGCACGAGCAGCCCATCAGGCGGAGCTGGTCGAGGATCCGCCGCTCGTATTCGTCCTTCCACGCCCAGATCCGCCGGACGAGGCCCTCGCGGCCGACGTCGTGGCGGGTCTTCCCCTCCTCGGTGCGGAGCCGCGCCTCGACGACGGCCTGGGTGGCGATCCCGGCGTGGTCGGTCCCGGGCATCCAGAGCGCCTCGTACCCCTGCATCCGCCGCCAGCGGATCAGGATGTCCTGGATCGTGTTGTTCAGCGCATGCCCGAGGTGCAGCGCCCCGGTGACGTTCGGCGGCGGGATGACGATGGTATACGGCGGCTTCGGGCTCGACGGGTCGGCGTGGAAGTAGCCCTTCTCGATCCAGAAGGCATACCAGCGCGCCTGCGCGGCCTGGGGGTCGTAGGCTTTGGGGAGGTCGGCGAGGCTCATGCGAGGTTCCCGGGTCGTCGTCAGCGCAGGAGGTCGGCGGGATGATCGGCGGGACGGCGAGGCTCAGGGGCCGGAGGTCGCGGCCGGGGGCTTGCCGTAGGTGAGGGTCCGCCAGAGCCACTCCATCGGCCCGAACCGGAACCGGGCCATCCACAGGTTCGAGTAGATGACCTGCACGGCGTACGTCGCCACCGCGACCAGGACCCCGACGGCCGGGCCGACCCGTCCGTAGAGGCCGAAGCCGTACCCGTAGAAGATCAGGCCGTGGATCACCGACTGCATCAGGTAGTTCGTCAGCGGCATCCGGCCGACGCTGGCCAGGGGGGCCATCGCCCGCCGCCAGCCCGGCCGACGCGACAGGAGGACGATCCCGCAGATGTAGAAGGCGCAGAGGATCGGGCGCTGGAGGCTGTAGAAGACCGAGGAGAGGGTGCCGAGGAGGGTCGGCTTGCCTCCCCCCGACTCGTCCAGGGACGAGCACGTCGCGAACGCCGCGGCGAGCCCGAAGCCGACGACGCCCGCCCGGACGGCGAGGCGACGGATCGCGGGGAGGTGGGCCTCGAGGTCGTCGAACGCCCGGCGGCGGCCGACGATGAAGCCGACGGTCATGGTCGTCGCCATGATGAACCAGAAGAAGACGTCGCCGGACTCCAGGTAGCTCTCGACCGACTCGCGGGCCCGCTCGCGGACCGCGGGCCAGTATCGCCCCTCGCCCACCACGGGCCGGGGCTCGGGCGGGGCCGTCTTCGTCATCCGCGCGAGGAGTTCGTTGTAGTCGCCCCGCCCGTAGACCCGGAGCTGGTTCTCGCCCCGCTCGCGCCAGTAGGCCGGCGGGTGGGGGTCGGGCTCCTTCCTCGCGAAGTTGTAGGTGTCGTGCACGATCGGCACGAGGAGCAGGACGGCCGCGAGCACCCAGAGGAGTCGGTCCGACAACTTGCGGACCAGCAGGAGCAGGAACCCGATGATCGCGTAGATGTGGAGCACGTCCCCGTTCCAGATCAGCAGCGTGTGGGCCACGCCGATCGCGAACAGCGCGACCAGCCGGCGGACATACGTCGCCGCGAACGGGGCGCCCCTCGCCCCGGCCCGCCCCATCTGGATCGCGAACCCGACCCCGAACAGGAACGAGAACATCGAGTTGAACTTCCCCGACCCGAGGAAGTTCACCAGCCACTGCGCGACCGCGTCGATCGTCGACGGGTACAGGTCCTCGCCCGCCCTCTCGAAGAGGAACGGGGTGAAGAAGCCGTCGATGTTGATGATGCAGATGCCCAGGAGGGCGAACCCGCGGAGGATGTCCAGCTCGGCGATCCGCTCGTTGGGGGCGATCGGCCCGAACGTGGCGGGGTCGCCGACCCGATCGGTCGCCGTCGCGATGCTGTCCGACCCCATTCTCAAATCTCCACTATGTTCGTGGCGGCCTCACGGCAGGCAGCCCGGTCGCAGGCGCCCGCGGATGACGGCCAACCGGCCCCTTGCCGGAGTCGAGGAGTCGTCACGCGAACGATGCTCAATCGATCGTATCGCCCTTGAGCCGTTGGCAGCCGACCACAACCAGCGTCTCTTCGTCGACCGAGAATTTGATCCAGAAGAGATAGAGTGCGTCCTGATCGATGTCGTCGGGGTCGGGGACGATCAGGTCGAAGTCCATCGCGGGGTTTTCGAGGGTTCCGCCGCGCGAGAGCCGTCCGGCCGGGGAGGCGCCGAGGTCGTCCAGGCCTTTCAGGATCGCACGGATCGATCGCTCGTCGAGGTCCCAGCCCGCGATCTTGCGGACAACCTCCTCAATGAGCGTGACGGAGTAGCTCATCGAAGACCTCGGCGACGGTTCGGGCCGGGGACTCCGCTGACGCGATCGGCTCGGACCAGAACGGTTCGAGTTCCGCGAGGTAACCCGCGGCGTCGAGCCGCGCGAGCCACTCGTGCCATTGGGCCTCCGTCAACTCGTTCGCCGGAGGCTTGACGAGTGCAGGGCCCTCGATGCGGAGTCTTCGCGCACCGTGACGCCCGACGACCAGGGTGCCGGCGGGGATGTCGCCGACCCCGTAAACCCGGACGGTTTGACCGTCCTCGATGACGATAAAATCCCTGACGCACGGCATGGTTGGGGTCCTTCGATGGGCCGTCCGCGACGGTAAGAACGTCTCCGAGCCGATCCGATCAGCCGAGATGTCCGAGATCGGCCCGCGTTGCGGTGCCGACCCCGAGGTCGGCGGAGTCCTTGGCCAGCTTGTGGTCGAAGGCGTCCAGGAGGGCGAGCCAGCTCGCCTCGATGACGTTCTCGGAGACGCCGACGGTCCCCCAGACGGCCGCGTGGTCCTTGCTCTCGATCACGACGCGGACCCGGGCGGCGGTGCCGGCGCGGGCGTTGATGACGCGGACCTTGTAGTCGACGAGCTGCATCTCCGCGAGCCGGGGGAAGTGCGGGGCGAGCGCCTTGCGGATCGCCCCGTCGAGGGCGTCGATCGGCCCGTCGCCCTCGCTGACCGCGTGCTCGATCGTCGCGCCGACGCGGAGCTTGACCGTCGCCTCGGTGACGGGGCCGGCGTCGGGCTCGGCTTCCGACCGGCCGGCGACGCTCACCCGGTATCCGAGCCGGTCGAACCGGGGCTCGTACCGGCCGGCGAGCCGCTCGACCAGCAGGAAGAACGACGCCTCGGCCGCCTCGAACTGGTAGCCCTCATTCTCCAGGTCCTGCACCCGGTCGAGGACCCGGGCCATCAGCGCGGGGTCCCCTTCCAGGGCGTGCTCGCCGAGCTTCTCGGCGATGTTCGACTTGCCCGAGAGCTCGCTGACGAGGACCCGCCGCTCGTTGCCGACCAGCGCCGGGTCGATGTGCTCGTACGAGCTGGCGAGCTTCCGGACCCCGTGGACGTGCATCCCGCCCTTGTGCGCGAAGGCGCTGGTGCCGACGAACGGCTGGTCGGCCCGGAAGTTCATGTTCGCCGTCTCGTAGACGTACCGTGAGACCTCGGCGAGCTTCCCGAGACTTCCGGGGCGTAAAAGCTCGTATCCGCGATACTTCAGCGCCAGGTTGGCGATGGCCGAGCAGAGGTCGACGTTGCCGCACCGCTCGCCGATCCCGTTGATCGTCCCCTGGACCTGCGTCGCGCCCTGGGCGACCGCGGCGAGGGTGTTGGCCACGGCCAGCTCGCCGTCGTTGTGCGTGTGGATCCCGATCGGGACGGCGACGGCCCGGCGGGCCTCGGCGACGGCCGCGGCCACCTCCTCGGGCAGGGCACCCCCGTTGGTGTCGCACAGGACGATCCAGGCCGCGCCGGCCTCGGCGGCGGACCGGAGGGTCTCGAGCGCGTAGTCGCGGTTCTTCTTGTAGCCGTCGAAGAAGTGTTCGGCGTCATAGATCACCTCGGCGACCCGCCCCGCGCAGTAGCCGACCGAGTCGGCGATCATCCGGAGGTTCTCGTCGAGCGGGACGCCGAGAACCTCGCGGACGTGGAGGTCCCACGACTTGCCGACGATCGTCACGGCGGGCGTCTCGGCCGCCACCAGGGCCTGCATCCCGGCGTCGTCCGCGGGCGAGCAGTCGCGGCGCCGGGTCATGCCGAAGGCCGTTACCTTGGCGTGCTTCAGGTCCAGGCCGTGGACCTCGCGGAAGTAGGCGGCGTCCTTCGGGTTGGAGAGCGGGTAGCCCCCCTCGATGTAGTCGACGCCCAGCTCGTCGAGGCGGCCGGTGATCAGGAGCTTATCCTGGAGCGAGAAGTTCACGCCCTCGCCCTGGCTGCCGTCGCGCAAGGTCGTGTCGTAGATCGCGATCCGCGTCATGGGCCGGCCCACCTCGGTCCGCTCGTTACCCGCCGCCACCCGGGCCCTCGGCCGAGTATCGTACCAGACCCGGACGCCGGGGACGACTCCCGGGTCGGACACGTCCCGCCCTCGACGAGTTCGGCCGGTCCGCGACTTGCACCGGGATCGGTCGGGCCGCGGGGTTCGGCCCGGTCCGCCCGGGGGTCGCGCCATGAGGACGATCGAGGAGTTAATCGAGGCGGTCCGACGCGAGGCACTCCGGGCCGAGTTCCCGGTCGACATTCCCGTCTACGAGCGGGCGGGGAAGGACCCGGCGATGCCGATCCTCTTCGCCGGCTCGCTCGACGCCCCGATCTGCGTCCTCGGCCGCGACCTCGGCAAGGACGAGGTGGCCGTCGGCGAGCCCCTCGTCGGCGCGGGGGGCCGGCTCGTCCGATCGGGGCTGTACGAGGCGAGGACCGGCCGCCCGCCCGCGAAGTCCGACAAGCGGCTCGAGCCCGCGCTCGAGGCGGCGATCCTGACCAACACGGTCCCCTACAAGCCCCCCGGCAACAAGGCGTACGCGGAGGGGGTCAAGGCCCGGTTCCGCCCGTTCGTCGCCGAATTGCTGACGGTCCACTGGCGAGGGGTCCGGGCGATCTCGCTCGGGACCGAGGCCTTCCAGTGGTTCGCCCGCTACGCCGACCCGGCCGAGGCCGCCGCCTTCTGGGCGCGCGAGGACCGCTACGAGGCCGAATTCCCCTGCGTCCTGTCGGTCGAGGTCGACGGCGAGACGATCACGAAGGCCATCACGCTCGCGCCGTTGCCCCACCCGTCTCCACTCAACCAACGATGGTATGGCCTGTTCCCCGGCCTTTTGGCGCAAAGATTAACGGCGATTCGCCCTTGATTGATGGCCGGGGCGCGTCACAATCGTGCCGACTCTCCGAACGACTTCGCGGAAAGCCTGCCTCCGGGACGGCTCGCCGGGGGGAGTCACCTCCTGCCTGCGGCCGTTCAGCTTATGACAACGAGGTCCGTCGTCTTCAGCGAGGGTGTCGCCGTGCGCAAAGTGCAGATGGTCACGGACCGGGAGCTCGAGATCCTCAAGGTCCTCTGGGCCCGCGGCAAGGCCAGCGTCCGCGAGGTCCAGGACGACCTGAACCGGTCGGCCGGGCCGGTCGCCTACAGCACCGTGCAGACCCTCCTGAATATCATGGAAGACAAGAAGGGGCTGGTCCGTCACGTCGTCGAGGGGCGGACGTTCATCTACGTCCCGAAGAAGTCGTCCGACCGGACGATCCGCGAGCTGACCCGGCGGTTCGTCGACCGCGTCTTCGACGGCGCTGTGGACCGGATGATGGTGGCCCTGATCGATTCCAAGGCCCCCAGCGCCGAGGAGTTCGACCGCCTCCGCGCCATGATCGACGAGGCGCAGCGGATCGCCGACTCGGCCGTCGAGGGCGAGGGCGAGCCGGTCGGCTCGGCGAGCGTCGAGGCCGAGGGATCGCCGTCGCCTCGTTGACGATCCGTCGCCGCCACGCCCGCGAGCGGGACGGCCGGGCCGGCGATGATGAGTCGCGGCGGGGTGGTGGGGACCCGGACCGCGACGGTCCCGGGCGCGGGGTGCCGGCATGGGCGAGCTGATCCGGATCGTCGGCGGGCGGGTCGTCGACGCGGCGATCTCGGCGACCCTGATGACCGGGGTCGTCTGCCTCGCCATGATCACCACCCGGCAGCCGTCGAGGCGGCGGGCCCTGGCCAGGGCCGGCGTCCTCGGGGCCCTGCTGGCGATCCCGCTGGTCTACCTCCGGCCGTTCGAGCCGATCGACCTGGTCAACCCGATCGCCGCCGCCCTCGGGCCGACGCTCGCCTGGATCGCGGCCCGGTTCGGCCGGACGGCACCGACGGTCGGGGCGTCGGGCTTCGGCCTCGACGGCCCGCTGGCGCGGTGGCTGCCGGCCGGGATGCTCGCCGCCTATCTCGCCGGGGTGGCGCTCGGGCTCGGCCGGATGGCGGTCGGATGGCTCGGGGCCGGCTGGATCGGCCGCCACTCGCGGCCGCCCTCGCCGGAGGCGGCCGGGCTCGCCGAGTCCCTGCCGTTCGCCGCGGGCCGGGCCCGGCCGAGGCTGCGGGTCTCCGACCGGACCCGGCGGCCGGTCCTGCTCGGCATGTTCCGGCCGACGATCCTGATCCCCCCCGCGCTCGACCGGCCCGAGGCGGCCGAGTCGCTCCGGCTCGCGCTGCTGCACGAGCTGGCCCACGCCGAGGCCTCCGACCCCTGGTTCGCCCTGGCGATCGAGCTGGCGTCGGCGTTCTGGTTCTGGCTGCCGCCGCTCTGGTGGCTCCGTCGCCAGATGCGGCTGGATCAGGAGTTCCTCGCCGACCGCCACGCCTCGGGCCACTACGGCCCGACGAGCCGGTACGCCACGACCCTCGTCGCGATCGCCGCGACCGCCGGGCCCGACCGCGACGACCCCGGACGGACCCGGACCGGGGCCGGCCCGGGCCCCGGCTCGGCGCTCTTCCAGCGGGTCCTGATGCTGGTCCGGTGCCCGTTCCCGATCGAGGGGCGTCCCCCCCGGTGGTGGCGGGCCACGCTCGGGGCCGGCACCGGGGCCGTGCTCCTGGTCGCCACCGGCCTGACCTTGCGGGCCACCACCGGCCCGGCCGGGGGGATCGCCCCGCCGCCCTGCCGGTCGCTCTTCATGGCCCGCGCGATCGTCCAGGACGCCCCCGCGGCCGACGCCCCGGCGGTCCTCCCGATCCGCCTCCCGGAGTCGTTCGACCTGAGCTTCGAGGTCAAGGCCAACGCCGCGGAGCTCGCGGCGCTCCGGGTCCTCGGCCGGCCGCTCGGCCCCGAGCCGGTGGTCGCGAACCCCCTCCTCGCCGACCCCCCCCGCTGGCACCGGGTCCAGATCCGCAGGCGATGCCGGGAGCTGTCGATGGCCGTCGACTCGTCGACGCTCGCCCCGGCACCCGGCCCGTCGTCCGACCAATGGCTCTCGGTCGAAGGGTCCCCCGAGCGTCGCACGGTCCTCCGGTCGCTCCAGCTCTCCTGGTGATCGACCCGACCCGCAACCGACGCCCAGGGACGGGCGTGCCCGGATGTCCGACGGGCCGGGCTCGTGGCCCGCGAGCCGGGCGTCGAAGCCAAATCGGCAGACTCAGCAGGGCGGCGGCCCGAGGCAGGGTCGGTTGCCGCCATTTTGGCGGCTCGACGCAGCACCTAACGGCGACAGAGCATCCACGCCCCAAAATCGACCATCGCCGAACTGATTTCCAAAATCCGACTTACGTCACCCGGCCGGCTGCCATTTGTGGCAAGATTCGATATGGCACGCAGCTTGCCATTGTCACAACCGTCCGCAACTTTCCTCCGAGGTAACGGGAGCGATCACCCATGAGCCGGTTGAATTGGCAGCGACGGTGGGACCCCTTCCGCGACTTCCAACGCGAGGTTGGCCGGCTGTTCGAGACCTTCGAGCCGGTGACGCAGTGGCGTGCCGCGCGGGCCTTCCCGGCGGTGAACCTGTACGACGCGGGCGAGGCGTATGTCCTGACGGCCCAGCTCCCCGGGGTCGGGCCCGAGGACGTCGACCTCTCGATCACCGGCGACACCCTCACCCTCCGCGGCGAGCGGAAGCGGGCCGAGGGGGTGTCCGAGGAGGGCTATCGTCGCCAGGAGCGGCAGTATGGCCGGTGGACCCGGACCGTCACCCTGCCCGACCGCGTCGAGAACGGCGAGGTCTCGGCCAGCTTCGGCAACGGGATCCTCAGCGTCACCCTGCCCAAGTCCGAGGCGTCCCGGCCCCGACAGATCAGCGTCCAGCCGAAGTCCGCGTGAGGCCGGGCCGACGTCGACGGCTTCCCTCCCATCACGGACCTTAATTCGATCCAGGAGCCCCAGATCATGAACGCGGAACATCCGATCCGGGTCGAGGTCGGGCCCCAGGCGAGCAACGGCTCGCACGCCCCCGACGACGCCCCGGCGACCGAGCCGACGGCGGCCCGCCCGGCCCTCGGGCAGACCCCCTTCATCGACATCTACGAGGGGCCCGACGGCCTCGTCCTCGAGGCCGACCTGCCGGGCGTCTCGCAGGAGAACGTCGCGATCCACCTCGAGGACAACGTCCTGACCCTGCACGCCAAGGTCGACTCCCCGGTCGCCGGGGGGGAGGCCCGCCTGCTCCACGAGGAGTACCGGCACGGCGACTTCCACCGCTCATTCATCCTGAGCGACGAGGTCGACCGCGAGCGGATCACGGCCGACCTCCGCAACGGCGTCCTCCGCCTGACCCTCCCCAAGGCCGAGCGGGCCAAGGCCCGGCGGATCGAGATCAAGTCGTCCTGAGCCCGCCGATCCGGAAGATTGTCCCGACTGAGGAGGGCAAGCCATGATGACCTTCGACCGCCAGCCGGCCGGGGGCCGCGACGCGACGGCCCCGCTCCAGACGCTCCAGGGCGAGCTGAACCGGCTGTTCGAGGAATACTGGTCCCCCGGTCGGGCCGCCTCCGCGCCGACCGACCTGGAGACGCCGGCCTGGTCGCCGCCGATCGACCTGGCCGAGACCCCGGGCGAGTTCTGGCTCCGGGTCGACCTCCCCGGGGTCGACCCGGCCGGGGTCGACCTCTCGCTGACCGGGATGGTCCTGACGCTCCGGGGCGAGAAGCCGGCCGGGTCCACCCCCGACTCCCACGACCGGGCGCGGGAGCGGCCCGCCGGGATGTTCGTCCGCCAGGTGACCCTACCCGTCCACGTCGAGTTCGACCGGGTCGAGGCCGAGTGCAAGGACGGCGTCCTGACGGTCCGGCTCCCGAAGGAGAGCCAGGCCCGGCCACGCGCCATCCCGATCCGGCCGAGCTGACCCGCCCCGATCCGATCGCGACCCTCCGACGGAAGGCCCCGGCCCCGCCGATCCCCCGACGGGGGCGGGGCCGGGGCCTCCTCGTCGTCGCGACCGTCAGGGACGTCCGGTCGAGGGTTGAAGTTTCGCCGCAAGGCCCTGTCTCGTCGCCGTCTCTGTGGTAAACTTCCCCCAATCCAATCCTCCACGGATCGATCGGAGCGCCCGGCTCATGGAGACCGAGAAGGTCCTTTGCTACGTCGCGATGGCCGTCGCCGGCCTGGTCTGCCTGATCTTCCTCCTCGACGCGACCCTCGGCGTGCTCGGGCGTGCCAGCATCGTGCTCGACATCCTCTTCATCCTCGGGGCCGCCTTCGTCCTCTGGCAGGGGATCGAGACCGCGCGCGAGCTGCGATGACGGCCCACGCCAGCCAGCCGAACGAATGGCCCAATCTCCCCCTCCTCCCCCAATAACCCGGGCCGACCCGCGAAGACTCCTCCGATCCCGGGCAGGTCGATGCGCGCGGCACGAGGGGAGGATCGGCCGATGGCGACCGAGGTCGAAGGGCGTCCGGGGCGCCAAGGGGTCCTCGGCTCGCTCGTCCGGGTGACATTGGTCGTCGTGGCCTGCCTGGCGGCGGCCGGGGCGATCTACGTCCGGAACGCCCTGAAGCCGCGTGCGACGCCCCCGCCGCCCCTGCCGGTGCCCAACGGGTACGACGACCTGGTCCGCGCCGGGGAGTCGATCCGGGGCAACCTGCCCAACGACGGGCAGTTGAAGGGGGCGACGGCCGACGACCTCCGTCGCTGGGTGGCGGCCAACGCCGAGGCCCTGAAGCTCGGCCGCGCGGGATTGGGCAGGCCGTCGCGGGTTGCCGTCGGCTATGACGCCGACCTCTCAGCCACGATGCGGCAGGGCTCGGCCTGCCGGGCCCTGGCACGGCTCCTGGTCGCCGAGGGGGAACTGGCCCTCGGCGAAGGCCGGCCGGTCGACGCCGCTCGGTCGTTCCTCGACGGCGTCCGGCTCGGCCAGGCGACCGGCCGCGGGGGCCTCCTGCTCGACGCGATGATTGGCTCCGCGATCGAGTCGTCCGCCCTCGACGGCCTCTCCCGGTCCCGACCCGGCCTCCCCGCCGCCGAGCTGCGCGCGGCGATCGCGACGCTCCTGGAGGTCGACGCCGCCCGCGAGCCCTTCCAGGCCGTGCTCGACGGCGAAGCCTACTGGCGCGAGCAGGCCGTCGACTACCGGACGCGGCTGATGATGACGATCAGCGGGATGGACCGGAAGCTGCTCGGCCCGGCGAACAAGTCCGCGGAGCAGGCCCATCAACGGACCCAGGCCGGCCTGCGCCGCGAGCTGGTCAGCCTCGCGGAACAGCTGTATGCCCTCGAAGAGGGCACGGACCCGGAGAGCCCTGCGGCCCTCGTCCCGGCCTACCTGCCGGCGATCCCGCCGGACCCGGCGACGGGCAGGCCGATCGTGGGCCGAGAGTAGCCGGCGGCGGGTCGGTTCAGATGTCGTAGTAGAGCTGGAACTCGTAGGGGTGGGGCCTTGTGCGGAGGGCCTCGACCTCGTGGACCTGCTTGTACCAGATCCAGGTGTCGATGACGTCGGGGGTGAAGACGTCGCCGCGGAGGAGGAACTCGTGGTCGTCGCGGAGGGCGTCGAGCGAGGCGTCGAGGGACTTGGGGGTGGTCGGGACGTTCTCGAGCTCGTCGGGCTGGAGGTCGTAGACGTCCTTGTCGAGCGGGTCGCCGGGGCGGGCCTTGGTCTGGATCCCGTCGATCGCGGCCATGATCATGGCCGAATATAAGAGGTACGGGTTGGCGGCGGCGTCGGGGCAGCGGAACTCGATCCGGCGGCTCCTCGGGCTCGGGCCCGAGACCGGGATCCGGATCACGGCCGACCGGTTCCGTCGCGAGTAGCTGAGCTTCGTCGGGGCCTCGAAGCCGGGGACGAGCCGCTTGTAGCTGTTCGTGGTCGGGTTGGCGAACGCGCAGAGAGCGGGGGCGTGCTTGAGAAGCCCGCCGATGGCGGACATCCCGAGGTCGCTGAGGCCGGCGTAGCCGTTGCCGGCGAGGAGCGGCGTGTCCCCCTTCCAGAGCGAGAGGTGGGTGTGCAGGCCCGACCCGTTGTCGCCGTAGAGGGGCTTGGGCATGAACGTGGCGGTCTTGCCGGCGAGCCGGGCGACGTTGCGGATGATGTAGCGGGCGAGCATCGTCCCGTCGGCCGCCTCGACGAGCGACTGCTGGTCGAGGTCGATCTCGCACTGGCCGCCCGTGGCGACCTCGTGGTAGTGGGCCAGCGGCCGGAGCCCGCAGTCGGCCATCCGCTGGGCCATCTCGGTCCGGAGGTCCCCCAGCCGATCCGTCGGCGGGCAGGGGAAGTAGCCGAGCCCCGAGCCGGGCTTGTAGCCGAGGTTCGGGTTCTCGACCCGGCCCCGGTTCCAGGCCCCCTCGACCGAGTCGACGTGGTAGTACGCCTCGTGGCCGCGCTGGTCGAATCGGACGTCGTCGAAGACGAAAAACTCGAGCTCGGGGGCGAACCGGCAGTCGTCGGCCAGGCCGGTGCTCCTCATGTAGGAGACGGCCTTGCGGGCGATGTTGCGGGGGTCGCGGGTGTAGTCCTGCTGGGTGATCGGGTCCTGGATGTTGCAGATCATGGTCAGGGTCGGCCGCGCCGTGAACGGGTCGATCAGCGCGGTCTCGGGGCGGGGGACGACCAGGAGGTCGGCCTCGTTGATCGCGCGCCAGCCGACGACGCTCGACCCGTCGAAGCCGATCCCGTCCTCGAAGGTCTCCTCGGTCAGCGCGTCGGCCGGGATGGCGAAGTGCTGCCAGACGCCGGGGAAGTCCATGAAGCGGAGGTCGACCGTCGTCACCTCGCTCTGGCGGATCCGTGCCAAGACCTCTTTCGGTGTCACCCTGGAACCGTTCCTTTCCCGAGGATCGCGACGCGAGGGGCCTCCTGGCCAGGGCCGGCCGCGCGTTCGCTCGTCGAGGCGTGGGCCCCAGAGCTTATCGCGCCCCCACGCCGCCGGCCAGCCACCGAAGCGCCTTTCTCGACGCGAGGCCGGGCGTCGTCCTGCCTTGACCGGGCCGGTCGTGGGCCCTCACTTCTGCTTGCGGACCCAGGCCAGGTGGCGGGCGAACCCCTCGTGGCCGAGCAGGAGATCCCTGGTATTGTAGGACTCTCCCAGCTCGCGCTCGCTGGGGATCAGGTCATGGATCCCGTCGTGGCAGGGCCGGCAGACGTAGAGGCCGCGGTGGCGCATCTCGTGGGCCGAGTAGCGTCTCTGGAAGCTCCGCTTGCGATGGTTCTTGCGCGGGATCAGGTGGTGGAAGGTCAGCGGCTTGTCCCGCCCGCACAGCTCGCAGGCCCCCTCCCGACGCTCGGCCATCGCGGACATGGACGCGGCCTCCCCGGATCGCGGATATCCTGGGGAGATTTTAGGCCGGGGTCGAGGGTGGGGCGTAGGATGCCCCCGCCAGGGCATGGAGCTTTGCGAAGTCCGAGAAGAAGCTCCCGAGCACGGAGCACAAGAGCCCCAGAAGATTCGATTTAAGATGGGCCTCTGCCTGCTGCGCTCGAACTCGAGGAAGGGGGCCCGCTTGAGGGCCGAGATTCATGGGCCCGGACATCCGGCGATACGCGATCCTCGAACATCGACGCGACGGCGGCGTCCACTGGGACTTGCTCGTCGAGGCCGAGCCGGGGGGGCAAGCCCTGCGGACGTGGGCGATCGACGCCGAGCCCGTCGCGGGCGTCGACCTCCCGGCGCGAGCCCTGGCCGATCACCGGCGGGCTTACCTGTCGTATGAGGGGGAGGTCACGGGCGGGCGGGGCACGGTCCGGCGGTGGGACGAGGGGGAGTGCTCGGTCGTCGGGTGGGAGGCCGACCGGGTGGCGCTGATCGCCCGGGGGCGTCAGGTCGACGGGTCGGTCGTGCTCCGGGCGTCGTCCGGGACGGGGGGGACGTCCTCGGGGGCGCCGGCGGGGGTCGCCGCGGGCGCGGCGGCGGGGGGGGGGGGCGGGGCGGGGGGGGGGGCCCCCCCGGGCCGGGGGGGGTGGATAGCGGGGGGGGGGCGCCCCGCCCCCCGGCCGGGGGGGGGGGGGGGGGGGGCGCCCCCCCCGGCCC
>JAABUQ010002503.1_pt1 | contig 36142 bp, 37 predicted proteins | sample 5560001 | NCBI WGS metagenome assembly JAABUQ01 (sample SAMN10711888, study PRJNA513371) | rock metagenome | isolation source: Antarctica rocks | place: Antarctica: Victoria Land, Finger Mt nord | collected 2015-12-18 | reverse complement strand
GGGTTTTAGGGAAGAAGAGGGGGGGGAGAAAGAAAGGACAAGAGGTGGGATGGCGATTGCTGACATGATCAAGTGCTGAGAGTGTCGGTGTATTGCTAGACCTGCATCTAGCTTTTGCGGAGGTTGAGCTTGAGTATTTGCACGATTTGAGCGTCTAGATACCCTCTTCCGCGATATGCTTCGCTCACTACTATAGCTATGTAGCCTTTTAGAACGGAAGATCTCTTTCACTTAGATAGCTCTACGAATTTGGAGGGTACGACAATGGTTACTTGGCTTTCAAAGATTAAAATACACGTGTCCAGCGATCCAACCACGACCCGCCTATAAGTTTTGATCGCAGCCGGAAGAGAAGACAAACATGCTCAGAGAGAGAAAGCATCCAGCGTTCACTAATGCGCCTTGCTTCGAGTTTCCCGTTTCTCACATCCTGAGAAGGCCGCTCCTGGTGGCGAAGTAGATAGATCCCCCGCCAGGTCTCCTCCCTCCTTCTCATAGCCAGATTGCGCATATTGCTAAGTCCGGGCTATATCTTCCCTGACGGTCCGAGCGTGTAGACTGATTCAAGCTGTCACCGTCGTGTCGGTGGCAGCTGCTTCCGCAGCCTCGTTCTCGGGGCCCGTGGAGAAGACCAGGTGTTTCTCGTAGAAGTGCAACATCTGCGCCAGCTGTCAGCGACCCATTCCCTCCAACTATGGGAAAACGCAGAGCCATACTCTCTGTGGGCACGCCTTGTAGATGGTAGGCAGCTTCGCCTTGGACCTATAGAATCTCCCATCCTCGTTCTTATCATTCCAGATTAGATACCCCCACAGCTCACCATCTGAGTTCTCGCGGATCACAGTGTCGACAGACTGCACCAATGGATCCCAAGCCCCGTCTTTGGCCGTAGGAGGCTTCCAATCGTCTTCGCCTACCTCCGTATAGCCTACTAGGAGGCCAGGGTCGGTATCTTGGGGCAAGGCGCCATTGCTCTTGCGTCCTTTGCCTATCTTTTGTTTCTTTGCTGTGTCGGGGGTCTTGGCTGCGGGGCCGTCGCTCTTACGGCCGCGCTTCTTGGTGGGTTTGCTGTCGACTTCGGGTTTGCCGCCGATGGATTGCCAGTATAGCTCAAGGACTTCGCGGGCGCCGCTAGAGTGGTATTAGCTGAGTGAATGCTGGAACAAGTGATAAGGGATGAGAGGGATCAAGGTACTTACTCGAAATTCTCCTCAGTCTCCCACGTGCGGTCTGCTTTCTTCTCGTATCCTTTCCACTTCACGAGATAGCGCATTTGACTCTATGTAAGCGGATTTTTAGCTCTGAGTTGTGGAGCAACTATGCGCCACGACAGGACGTACATCTTCAAAGTCGGAGCGGTGATCTTGGATAGCTTCGACAATGTATCTGTTGCCACTCATCAGTGTCATAGAGCCACCAATGTGGCCTTGAGTGCTCACGTCTCTTCGTCTCCCTCTTCCTCATCATCTCCTTCGTCATCCTTCATGGTAGCATCTGTGGGCTCTGCCTCTGCAGTCTTGGTTTTGGGAGCATCGTCCGCGACAGACTCGGTCTCACTTTCGGCTGGCAAAGGAGCTGAATGAGTTTTATGGCGTGAGCGATTGAGCCATACCACTGCGCGATAAGGTATTGGAGAAAGGAGGGTGACTTACGAGGCATTGTGAAGTGTCTCTGCCAGTGGCTGGAAGGTGAGCTGTCTATGAAGGTTACTCGTGGACAAAAACTTGAGTTGTTTCGGGAGGATCAGTTGCAAGTGACTTTAGAGACAGAATGAGAATGCCTGTCCGAAGTGCCAATTATCAATGGATGTGTCGAAGGCATCGAAGGGCGCAGACTGAGTTGAGAGCTGGAAGAGACTCAAATGGCGGACGGAATTCACAAGTCGCGTGGAGAGACGCTAAGTATCCGTAGCGCGAAAGTTTGCTACACGTCTTCAAGATGTTACCAAAATCTCAACAGCTCTCATAGAAGCTTGCTTTCCCAGAAAAATACACGATATGGCTACGTCTGAAACATTCACATAGTCGTATCAAGAAACCCTCGAAACTTTTGAGACTGAGACTGCTCCAGCAAAAGGCAGAGATTCTTCTTTCAAGATGGCTATGAGTGAGTTCATTAGAAACTTCCTACTCTTTTCACAACACATGAAGCTGACTTGCGCTTGATGGTAGACTTAGATATGTCACATGGTACGTGATCTGCCTTTTCAAAGCTAAAAGGCCTGCAGCGGCTGACTGAAATGAATTCAAGCGTCGGTCATGAAGGACGAGCAAGGCCGACCTTTTATCGTTGTTAAAGAGTACGTGACGCCCATTCTCGTCCCTCGAGAGCCCAGGAGAACAACAAATAAGATTAGTCGAAGGCTGACGGAGTCCCAGTCAAGGAAAGAAGAAGAGGCAGCATGGCAACGACGCAGTCAAATCCCACATCTTGGCGGCGAGAACTGTAGCAAATATAGTGAAGACATCATTGGTGAGCAGAAGCAGAGGGTGTGGAAGAGGGCTTCGGATACTAAACTGAACATCATAAAGGGACCAAGAGGACTAGACAAGATCTTGATCTCGCCAGATGGAGATATCACGGTAACAAACGATGGAGCTACAATTTTATCCCAGGTACGATAAACTGCGAAGGACGGAGAGGCTTGGCTCATGCTATACCTAGATGGAAATATCGAATCATGTTGCGAAGCTGCTCGTGGAACTCTCAAGATCACAAGACGACGAGATAGGGGACGGCACAACCGGCGTGGTCGTGTTGGCTGGTGCATTGTTAGAGCAAGCGGCAGATCTGATAGACAAGGGCATACACCCAATCAGAATAGCAGATGGTTATGACGAAGCTTGCGAGGTTGCCGTGGCGGAGTTGGATCGAATAAGTGACAAGGTGGAATTTACCAAGACAGAGAGACACAATCTGTTTGAGGTCGCCAAGACAAGTCTGGGAAGCAAGATGTATGTACATGCAATATTTTCTACGACACATGATGCTGATTCTTCCCAGTGTCTCGAAAGCACATGACCAATTCGCCCAAATAGCCGTCGACGCCGTCCTCTCCGTAGCCGACCTCGAGCGAAAAGACGTCGACTTTGAGCTTATCAAAGTCGACGGCAAAGTTGGCGGCTCCCTCGAAGACACCCTCCTCGTACACGGAGTTATAGTCGACAAAGACTTCTCGCACCCGCAAATGCCCAACGAAGTCCGCGACGCCAAACTCGCCATCCTAACCTGCGCCTTCGAGCCTCCGAAACCAAAGACCAAGCACAAGCTCGACATCACCACAGTCGAAGAATTCAAAAAACTACAGAGTTACGAGAAGAACAAGTTCACAGAGATGATCCAGCAAATCAAAGACACAGGCGCCAACCTCGTAATCTGCCAATGGGGTTTCGACGACGAAGCCAACCACCTCCTCCTACAAAACAAACTCCCCGCCGTCCGCTGGGTCGGCGGCCCGGAAATCGAACTCATCGCCATCGCCACCAACGGCCGGATCGTCCCGCGCTTCGAAGACCTCAGCGCCGCGAAACTCGGCCAGGCAGGCATAGTGCGCGAGATGAGTTTCGGCACCACGCGGGAGAAGATGCTGGTGATCGAAGAATGCGCCAACACACGCGCGGTGACCGTTTTCGTCCGGGGCAGCAACAAGATGATCATCGACGAGGCCAAACGCTCCCTGCACGACGCCCTCTGCGTTGTCCGCAACCTCGTGCGCGACAACCGCGTCGTCTACGGCGGGGGCGCCGCCGAGATCGCGTGCTCCCTTGCTGTCGAGGACGCTGCGGTCAAGAGCCCTGGTTTGGAGCAGTATGCCATGCGCGCGTTTGCTGATGCGCTGGATGCGGTGCCCATGGCGCTGGCGGAGAATAGTGGATTGAGTCCTATTGAGACGTTGGCGGAGATTAAGTCCCGGCAGGTTAAGGAGGGGAATTCGAGGTTGGGGGTTGATTGCATGCAGAGTGGGAGTAATGGTACGTCTTGACACCCCCCCCCTCTATTCTTCTCCTCCTTCTTCACTATCGTGGGCAGCTCGTGGGAGTGTCATACAAGGAAGTTTAAGCTAACCCACTCGGGACCAGACATGAAAAAACACTTCGTCATCGACCCCCTGATCGGGAAACGGCAGCAACTCCTCCTGGCGACGCAGCTGTGTCGGATGGTGCTCAAGGTCAACAACGTGATCATTGCGGGCAGCGAGGAGAATGAGTTTTAGACTGTATGTGTAGATTGATAGATAGACCTCAAAATGCGAAACGGTAGTGCGAAGGTATTTGTTATGGAAAGGCTATGAATGGCACGGGTTGTGTACGCAAGAATGTGTACAGTACCTGAAACGGCTTCATCCCAGCAATTCTACATTCGGGGGAGGGGATTGCAGTGCTGTACGGAGCTGCATCGCGGCTTTGAAAGTACCTTAATGCAGCATGCTCGACTCACGTCCCACGGAGGGCCAAAGCCAGCAGTACTTAGCCTACACTAAGAGAAGAGTCATAACATCCCCTGTCTTTACTCTGTCCACCCTCTGTAGTTTCCTCCGACTCACGCCCTGCAGGGAGGGCCAAAGCCAGCAGTGATTAGCCTGTACGCAAAAAAGATCCCGAGCGTCCTCTTTCATTACTCTGCCCACCCTCTGGAGGTCCCTCTGACTATCGCGGACCTATCGCAGCCTCTGCACATGTCCTGCAGTCTTCTAGACTTGATGGCCCAGGTGCAGCCGTCCAGCCTGCCGTGCACCCATGTTACGAGTAGGCGGGCTTGATTTATTGCCGCGGCAATGTCACCCTCGAGGTCATTTGCGTTGGCTGGGCATCGGATCTTGAGGAGTGGGCTGGATGGCGTTGCCTTGAGGGTATGGATTTTGCATGTTGCGATTGTTGGTTTCAGGGGTTTGGTCTTGCTGGAGAGAGGAGAGAGGGCTGGTATGCTGTCTGATGTACTCAGCTTTCTGGGGAAAAGCTCACTGGAGAAGGGGGCAATAGGGTTGGGACGACAGGCTTGTTGACGCGATTTAGAATTGGGGAGGTGAGTGCGAGTGATTTTGAGGTCGTAATTCTGGGGACATGCTGCAATACACAGAGATTGGCAGGCATATGTGGCTTTTGTTTCTGCCTCAGGAAGGAACAGGGGTATCCTAGGCTGTGGGTAACGAGCTTACGAAAATATCTAACACAATTTTGAGACGGGTTTGGTGGAAAGATATGTGGAACTTGCGAAGTTACAGAATGTGATTCCATATTTGTTGTGCCAGCCGTGAAGGAAGACTGTCAACCAACTGGCGCACGTGTGGGGAAAGTGCAGAAGGGACGACAGCGGGCGGGTGCGGGAATGTAACAAACAACAGCATTCGGGGGCGGCGATTGTCGTTTCGATATTCCTCGAAGAGAAAGTTGTTGCGTGATTACGCACACAGGTCGGCGCCTGCCCAACGGCCTAAGGCAGCAAAGGATCAACGCGTGGGGTGGTTATGAAAGTTGAAACGGTCAGCATTGAGCATGTGGTCCATGCTGAGCTTTGATTCGAGCTCGCGAGATATAATCCCTTGAAGTCATGATGCAGGTGGCGTGTACGGAGTAAATTCGAGGCCTTTGTTGCCATTTGGGCGGCGGCACGTACGGAGAACGCAGTATGTCCGCCTGCTACCGAGATCGCCGTTGCACCCCCACACAACCCTATGAGAACCTGAAGATGGAGGGGTGGGGTGGGCCACGCCATTGCTTACATTTCGATTCACGAATCTAAAGGGTCCCTCGTGAATCGGGGAACCTTCCGTCATATGGCTGCGCTTGAGATAGTCGAACATTGTTCGATACCTACCACCTGACGATTTATTGTCACCTGAGAAGTTTAAGATCAGTGAAGAGAACTGTCATTATTGCATTGACGGAAAGGAACACGATTATTGAATTGGCATGTCGCCTTCATGCAGAATTCAATATCGGTTCCTGAAACCGTTTGTTTGGGTCGCGAAAATGTAGCAGATAATTGGTCTTATTGAGGAAGTGTAGTATGAGATGTGAGCGTATGGAGTTTCAGGCAATTAGCTGGTGGTGTGATCCATAAATTCATCGCCCAATGTGATCCCTGAGTTGCAGGTTGGTATTGCTGGTGTATCGTTGCGCCCTCCAATTTCAAGTGTTGTCGTTGTTTCTGAAGGATTTCTTACCCGTCTTCTGTCATCTCCTCTGGACGGGTCATACCGTCCGTGGACTCCGTGGACATCAACTAGGGATTATTCTGGCTTGCGCGGGCGGAAGTCTTTCCCCTTCCCCGTAAGACCACACGTGACCATGCACCGCTCCGGGGTTTTGGATTCTCTGATGAGCGGTGAGGCATCACTCAACTGTACTCGGTTGAGTTCTTGTTATTGAACAAGTATTTGAATTCCAAATAGACCCAAATTCCTACGCAATTGGGACCACTTTTCGTTGGTGCTGCCAGGGTTCTTTGTTCTCGATCGCCAAAGGGTCTGTTGTCCAGGTAGTGTCTTCTCGCGGGAATCGGACGTGTGAAATTACGGCCTTAGGGCATTGGACTGCCACGAGGTTGGGGGGGCGAAGCAGGTGATCCTTTTAACAGTCTGGGGCCGAAAAAAGGATCCACTCTCTCGGATGCCAAAAATGAGTAGTCCGGGGTAAAGATGTGAATTAACAAATGCCTGCCAAGCTTCTGTTGCAAACCAGCGGTCAGGATCAAAGTCTCTGAAATCACAGGGGCCCAAAAGCACAAGATGATGGTTGGAGGAGGGTCACACGCCTTGTTATTTCCTCGCTGCTGAGTCCCGAGCGCATTCCCGAGGGTCCCCAATGGATTGTAATATCTGATGGTCTAGGGAGCACAGCAAAGCTTGAGCGAATGGCGGTGATGCCCTGCGTCCGGGGAGTGTCACATGGCATTTTGAAGACCTTCCTTATGCGCCACCGTGCGCTGTCATTCAAGCGCATAGAACACAATTGAGATCAGCAGATTGTCAGCAATCATAAGGGATCCAATCCTTTTCCGCTGGTTGGTGTTGGAAATACTGTGAAGAAGGCGCGACGATTACTTTTGTAACCTGGTGTCATAGTGATATACAACGGTACTCGATAAGTTGATACCACCATAATCGGAAACGGTAATGCACGCAGCGGCCAACGGGCACCCCCATGCGGAGGATTGCACTAGACGGAGCGGAGAGGCGGTTGGTGGCGTGTGGCTTTTCATCACAGGTGTGATACGGAGTTAGGCATGTGGGAAAAGTGTTTGGGACCGTTTCTTTGAATCAGTCTATTGGGACACAATCTGGAGAAGCGTAGGAGTCAGAGTGGGGGTTGCAGCAATCACATCATCGGCGAGCACAATCCATCCGTAAGTTTACAAGTGTCGCTGGTAATACGTGTGTTGGGAAAGGTTAAGTGAACGAAGTTATCAGCCAATACTTGTCTGCGCTGTTCCTATCGATAATTATATCTCTCCGGTGCATTTCCTGGTAATCACGCGCAAAAGGTTGAGCACCTTTGGCGATTCAATTACGGTACGAAGTGATGGATGAAGGTTTGAGGTTTCAGCATTTCCATGTCACCGGTGAGGAGATTGAGGTGGTAAACAGTTAGAAGCGGGGCACCCCTGCTGAACATCTTCTTCGGCAGCAGATTCCGAAGAACAGTTAGTAAGATGGAAATGGAATTATGGGAATGCTCGATCGAGGGGGGATGGACCTAATTGGAATCTGGAGAAGAACTTGGAAAATCCTGCTCCCCAAGCGTTTTCATAAACCTCAGTCTTCCATCCTTCCCCGATGAACCAACCAAAGGCTAAATGTTCCCAATCCCCTCAGTCGGTAACGCTACTCTTGCGACCGATAATTCCTAATTCTGCAACGTCTTCGAACGGTCGAAAGGGGACAGTCTGTAGTTTTACCGTCTAACTTTCCCAAACCCCCATAGCCCATTATTAGTATTGCAGTGTCAAAGAGAGGCATTGTTCCCACACTCGCATATTATGATCCATTTTCCCTCATATCCCCCCTCGTGTAACAAAGTTCTTTCTTATCAACTTGCATGTCACCATCAATGCAGAAACCATCGTCAGACACATAATCCCATCCACGCTTTTCTTTCAAGCTCCCTTTTGCAGTCCAACGCATCGGTCCAAACTTTCAAAGTACCAAAGTACCAAAGTACCAAGTACCTCTCTCTCACCGACGCATGCATCGACCTCCATTGCCGCTTCCTACATTTTCAATTCCGAGATCAGTCAGCGCAACCCCCGTAATCACCCTGGGCTATCTAGTATCTAAGGTACATAGGTACTGTACGACTTAAAAGCCCGATTGTAACGTGGCGGTACCCCTGCTCCCTAAGGTACGGAGTGCATCGTTCTGGACCAAATCTCACAAAACTCGCCTGTCCGCCCTCCGCAACTCGACAACCCACAAGCCTCGACTCCTTGCTGCCCTCTCACCTGCATTCGCCTCCCGCCCACAACAATCAATTCTCACAACCTGACCTTTCAACGCTCGCTCTCACATACTCATCATCTACGCACCTCATCAACCCTGTCCTTTCCTCCATCTATCATCAGTAATAGCGCAAAGGCGGCCAAGCGCCGGCATATTCTGGAAGCCATACCTCAAAGGAATCCCGCCCGCTATTGACGCACATATCCACCACAACATAAGAACAAATCAGATTCACCTCCATCTGAGCGCAACCTTTTCTCGCGTCCATCGTTGTCCCTTTGGCAATGTCGACCATGTCCGACATACCCATATGCTCCGTCAATGTCGAGAAGATCCAGTATCTCGACACAAGAAATGCCGAGAACCTACATAGCCTTCACAGTGGTACAGTCTTCCGCCATGATGTTCTGCATCGCATTGCTAACTTCGCCCTTGTAGTCTTTGCCAAGAATGCGCCCTTCATAGAAGAAGGTCGGCGGCTGGAAAATCTGAGTTGGAGGATATGGAACCGGGAGACGCTCTGCTGCCCATCCCAACCGCAATTCACCACTTCTCCCACATTCACCACGCCACCACGTCCTAAAAAAAATGACGTCCCGGAGCTGTCTGCGAGTGCTGAATCCTTGGCCTCGGAAAAGTCCGATGAGGGCTGGCAGGACCAAGTGCAGTCCACCTTCTCAACGGCACCAAAACTGATTGAGAATAAATTATCACACGCACCGAGATCGAGTCCAACAATGGCAACGAGTCGAGGCACGGAAAAACACATTTCATCATTACGGATCGCAAAGATTGTCTCCTCAATACAGGAGAAACAGGACATCGAACCTCTATCCCCCATGATTGTCGATGCTGTGCCATCAGCGATGCCCTCTACCAACATTACGCCACGACCTGCATCACCCACCGCGCATGCTCCCATGAGGTCCTCCGACTCCTCCGCATCCACAGCTCCTCTGAGCAGCCCAGAGAGCGATCGCAGCACCACCCAGACTGTTGGATCGGACACGAGCGCCGAACTCCTCAACGCGCACAGCATAGTCCGTGGATTCTCTCCAAACCGAGTCTCGTCTTCATTCCGATCACACACGCACCTCGCGCCAGCTCCTGTGCCTACCAAGCATGTTGCTCCAACCAAGAACGAGGGCTCTAAGAGAGGCGTGTTCCTCCTTGGTGGATCTTCTGGCGAAGATGAGAGCTCCTTCGAGGACCACATGTGCTCGCAACCCAAGACAAGTTCCTTGTCTGCTGGTATTGCTGGTCTCAAGCGACCTCTTGGCGGCAAGAAGAAGACTTCATTCAAGGACGAAGTCGAGGCACGCACACTGAACAACAAGTCCCATGAGGATGAAGAAGTTTTCGAGTCAGACGACGAAGATGAGATTCCTGACAGCGCTATCGAAGACGACTCAGATCTCGACGAAGATGAAGAAGAATGGGAAGACGATGGATCCGAAAGTGCAGAGATTACAGTCAACGACAGGCCGCTTTTCCAACGAGTCGACTCGAAGCCCAACCTGGTGTCGCATCGATCACTACTGACGAGTCTCATGCACCAAGAGGACCGGGCCGCCGCATTCTCTAATATGGCAATCTCTACACCAGCCCTTAGGAAGTCTAGGACTCAGACTCAAATGGACCCATCGATACAACAGGAGGATGTTTCACTGCTTAAGCCCAACCATTACGGCGCGCGTTCGAAACCGATCAGTATGGCCACTGCAAATACACATGTGGGGCCCATGGCCTTGTCCCCAAAAACCACACGCACCAGGATGATCACTCGTGAAGTTGATGAACCAATGCGCAAGTCTATGCTCTGGGAACGCAAAGAAAAGAAAGGTACGATACAGGCTGTATTGAAGCGAAGGCATACAGCCCACGACGTTACGAACCTGAAAAAGTACCCGGGCGACGAAGACGGGCAAAACTTTAGAGATGCATCACGGAACGACTCCACGAACCGCTTCTTCGAGGAGGACTCTGGAGACTACAACACAGCTGGCTGGTAAACCCGGCCGGCCCTAATGACCATGTACATTTCATTTCTCGAACAAAATTACGACACCCTCGCTGGCCGAGGCACCTTACGAACTTTACTAATATCTCCTCTATGTCACCACACCTGAGCTTTAGCGATTCATTTCCGGGCGGCAAAAAAGACTCGTATCCTACGATAATTTGCATGGCATGGCACAACGAAACGGCGTTCGGGCGGCATCCAAAATCTTCTACTGGGACTGATGAATGTCCTCATGATACCAATGTGCTCGCGCACAGCTTTTCTCTTCCGAGGCTGGGCATTCAGTTGCAGGGAGGGGGTCGCAACTTTTACCTCGGTCGGGCAGTGAGAATAATCTGGGGAGGTGGGGTGGGGTATCTCGATGGGGTAATTGGAAGCAGTAGCAGAGCTTCGACGGGGATTCTAGAGGGGTACATACGAAGCGGGAAGCGCACGGCGTGGGCGGGGGGTGGCTTGCAAGGCGAGCGCTGAAGGCCGATTATCGGAGCTCAAGGCTACTCAACAAGTAGCCGAGATCATCAAATCAAAGAATCTGAACAAATTATTCCAGTATGCATGAGTGACTCGTGTTCCAAAGTCTTGAAAACCCTCTTGAAATATTCCCCGACTTCCCTCGTCCATGGCGTGATCGAAAACCCAAAAAAGAAGCCGCTCATGCTTATCTAGCATCGCATACCCATACCGCATCAATCCACAATCTCACCCGCTTCTCCCTTCCCACTCTGGTCATAGTCAAACCCCACCGCAAAAGTCCCCCCGTCCCATGGAAGTACCTTATCCATCTTCACTTCACGGGTCCACACCTCCCTCGTGCGCACACGCCGTTGTTCCCCATAGAGCTTATTTATCCTCCAGCCCACACGGCGGCGCGCTGGAGAGCCCAGACCGTTGGATACCCGCTTTTTAGTATTTCCCCAACATTCTGCTTCTAAACTACCTAGGTACGAGGGGGAGGTAGTACTCACGGTGTAGGGGATTGGATTGGGTACCTGAAGTGAAGTGAAGTGAGGGCGGATGGTTTAACGTCCGAGGTACGGATGGGCATATGTGCATAGGGGTGCGTTTCATGATATCAGCAGACCTCCGAGGGGGCAGGATTATTAGGGGATACCGAGGGGGATGAGTAGGGGGGATGTGAGTGAGTCAATGGTGCATTGGGACCTTACGAGCACAAGGTAGCATATCATGGATGCTTTTGTGCCTCCACCGCCCTGACGATTGTGTGAGATCATGTGAATGCTCATCCGTATTTACAGCGCATGCAAGAAAGCCGAGAGGGCAAGGCAAAGCAATATCAGGAGCACGGTTTCTGTTTGCGCAACAGCATCATCGCTTCTATCATATTTTAGCCGTCGTGACATAACCGCCTACGAATTACTAAAGAGCTATGGTGTTGTGCCGAAATGCCACCCGAACAGGGGTGTGCATATGCACGTTTCGGTGATCTACCTTGCAGCTGCACTGCATATGCAAGTCAGATCTAATCTCTTTGGGAAGAATGCCGTTGCTGCTAGGTGGATGGACTGCGGTATTGATACTTGACACTGAAAAATGTTGATTCTCTAATTGCGCGTACATCCTTTCATTGGTAGTATCAAGAAAATGTCCCTACGGATGACATCGGGGTGAGCTGCGGATGTGTCTTGCGCAAATCTGTCTCCTGTGGACGAAAACCAAGTCCTGGCTCCTGCAGCCACAATGATGATTTATGTAAAGTACGTCAATTCTGGACAGCACGTGCATCTCTTCAGCTATATCTGAAAAAGCCACAGCTATATTCAGACAGGCCACCGTGACATTGTGTGCACGTTTCGGCGATCTACCTTATAGCGGTGTTGTACCTTACGCGCTCACCTTGTCTTCCGTTCTGTGATGTCAGGTACCATAATGTGGCTTTGAGTTTCGACGCAAGCGGATTCAGTATCTTGAAGCACGTGCACTTCGTCGATATCGGAGAAGCTCGTATCGCCGCGCCCCCAAGGGGAAGAACGGAGCTGTATAGCAAGGCAAGGTACATGTACCCCAATCTATCCTCTCGACAAAGATATTCTACAGGATTCTCTTGCTATCTAGTCTTCAAGTATATCGTCCAAGTAAGCTAGAGCACTCTCAAAACGAGCATGGCCTTTCGACTCATTCCGTCAAGACATCGATGAACAGAAGCAGCCGACGACGCGCCTATAAGTGCCACTGGTTAGGGCCATCCTAAGTATCTCGCCCAAATCGGCAAAACCCACTCCCTGATCCACCCCGTGAGCATCTGTGCCCCTTGGGGATTCGTACCATCCAGGTCTTTGATTCCGTGCGCCGCTCGACGAGCGAGTGTGCCCGGTACAAAAAACCGGTGGCATCACCCTGAGCGGGGATGGGGCTGACAGAGCGATGACAGAGCACAACCTTCGTCTCTTCACTCCCCTAGGTCAAGTCCTACGCTCCAAGCCCGCGGGAACGGCATTCCCCACCGCGCTGCCAAACCCCGCACCTCCTCTTCCGTCCCGCCGACGACGTTGACGAATATCCTGTCTTCCCAAGCTCTAGGTTCAGAATGCACGGCCCCGTTGTCGCCAACCTTGAAAATTGCACACTCCCCCCTTTCGGCCTGTACTACAAACTCGTTCTTTAAGTTGATGACAAGGCGCTTGCGCACTTCCTCACCTATATCCGCACTGTGAATTTTTAGAGTCAGCGTTTCTCCTACTACGCATGAACGGAATTTTTGGAACATGTTCCCAGAGCATCTGACTCCTGGGGAATGTTTCGCAACTTACCACCCCAGGCACCGCACATTCCTACACTCATGCCTTCCCAGCGGTGTTCGCCTCACCGCCTTTGTGACACGATTGAGCACTTTCCTTGCTCGCATGCCATGGGGGAGGAAAAGCGTGCCGGGGCCCAGGAGCGTGGTGCACAATTTCCAATCCTGCTTTTCAACTTTCTCCTGGCGCGTGTTCCTTTCGGCAGAGTCGAAGAAGGCTTTATCGGTATGCCATCTGGGGACCTGTGGAGTAGGATGGTCAGCGTTGTTCCTTGATCCAGAATTCGAGCTGTCGAATGTGCCTTTAGGTACGCAGGCTCCTGGGAGATTTCTCAAGAGTTACATTCTACAAGAAATCGATTTATTGACTGGGAGATATGAACTCACATCGAAATCATGTGTGCCTTGGGTGGCGCGGATGCTGAGCCAGTAGTGTTCGTACCCTTCCTTCCTCAGCAATTCGTGGACGTAGGATAAGAAGGGCACGAGCATTGGGGCGAGGGATTTGGAGAGGGTGGCCGAGGACCAGGTGTGGAATGTTCCGGCCAGATCGGGGAGGGAGATGAGAGAGCCTACGTAGGTATAGGTCGAAGGGGTTTTGACGGTCATTTCGGGTAGGGTGGTAAGGTTGGGGGGGATGGTGAAAGGATGGAGGATGTAATCCGGAGATTTATGGTCCATCATGGACGAAGCCGATGGAATGGATTTGTTGCTATGAGTCGATCTTCCGAGATGTATACAATGGTCTAGTCTTTCGACGGTCATTCTTTGGGTGCTTATGAAGACAAGAAATGAAAACATGTAGCTGGGACGCCGGTTTCTTTTAGGAAGGAAAAATGAGCAGTCTGGGGAATCTGGTCTTTTTCTTTTGCCCATGAGGTATCTTTATATTCGAAGACTTGAAGGAACCAAACCCACCAAACTTGACTCCCTCCGTTCGTATGTTTTGATGCAGAGGCTGCCATGCAGGAGGGCTTATTATCCTGCATTGCAGTGCATTGAGGATTGGGGTTTCTACCTAGATAAATTTCTACCATTTGCTCAGCAAGACGAGGATATGCGGACAACCATTTGACTTGACGTGGAGCGGAACAAGCGGGGTGTTGTCTAGCGAAGTAGAGAGAGTTGGTAATATACTACCCCGCGCTAAAGTAGCATAATTTTGATATAATACAGACACGGTTGTTGTCGCGTGTCACCCTTTCTCGTTTTATCCAAGAACGACAATGGCTCGGTCATCAGCGTCAGTGTTCCTAGTCGCAGACCTTGAGAAGCATGTCCCATAGATTCCCAGCGTTACAGGATCTCAATCGGGCTCGTGTCTTTTGACTGCTTCTGACACGGTTCGACATAATTTGCAATGAACGCTTTAAAGAAGGTCGTGCTTGCGATTCTCATTCTGTCTTTTATTGTCTTTGTTGCACTTTTTGGCCGTTTGCCTGCCTTACGGTACGTGTGCTTCTTATAAAGTCTTTGCAAATTAATCTAATCAAATTAATCCAGGAAAACCCCTATTGGCCTCCTACACCGACTTTTATGGCATACTGTACCAGCGCTGTTCCAGAAAGCCGATTCATGGATCACCGGCGGTCGCCTTGGGCCTTCGATCTTCCGTCTGGGCGACTATCTCATGAATGAAAACCATCCTCTGGTTTTGGTGAGTGCTGCGTCCCAAACACAAAGGGACAATCTTCTGACCTTTGAGAAGTTGTTCTACCTTACGGTACTAGCAGGGTCCCAGGCATTATTTATTCCGGCCGCTTTTCCACGACTATTACTTGTCCATCAGGTATTGGCAATATTCTTAAGTGTTCTTCCATACTTGTTTACGTATAAAGCTGCCACCTCCAAAGCTTCTTTCATTACAAAGGACAACCACCGTGAGGCTATGCAATGGTATCCATACGATCATGTGCTCTATCAGCCGGGCCAAATTTGTCGGACATGCCAATTCCTGAAGCCCCCAAGAAGCAAGCATTGTAGTATCTGCAATGCTTGTGTGGCGAAACATGATCATCACTGCATCTGGGTGATGAATTGCCTAGGGAAAGGCAATTACTGCTACTTTCTCGGCTTGATGGCTAGTCTTGGGGCCTTGCTAGGCTACGGAGCCTTCCTGGCGCATGTACTTCTCTCTGAGATACTACAAACCACCGTCTCGAACCCAACTCAGCATTGGAGCATCGGTCTGACTTGGTCCGAGTACTTTCAGTCATGGTTATGGGCGTTTGCTGAAGACTTTCGAATCGGTGGGGTAGGCCTGCTAGCCTTATTGACCGCGCCGCTGGCTTGGGGGCTATTCTTCTACCACACGTATCTGCTCTGGGCTGGCATGACTACGAACGAAAGCTCCAAGTGGGCAGACTGGAGAGACGATGTTGCCGACGGTCTTGTCTTCAAAACCCTGAGAGCACCTGTGGTTAGAGAGCGCAAACCTATGGAGCATGATGCAAAGATCGAGCCATTTACGGATTGGCCAGTATTCAGCACTCAAAAACTCGTCAGAACGGAGAACGGGAAAGTCCCAGGGAGCGAGACCATCAATTACGGTCAAAGGGAGGGAAACAAGTCCCAGATCAGATGGACACGAGTGCGAAGTATGGAGGAGGTTGACAACTTGTACGATTTAGGCTTCTGGGATAATCTCGGGGACTGCCACCCAAAAGGACGGCATTCTTTGGGCCTGTAAGACTCATTTTTACCGCCATCTGGTGACATGTCTTGAAAGTCACGAAGATTATGTTGTATCTTGATACCCCTCTTCAAAAATTAGTAATGTGACGGCTAGTACCGGAGCACAAGCGGAAAATTCCATGACTCAGACCTGTCGAAACATTTCCACTCCCAATACCAACCCGGTGCTTGTCTGGCATAGAAGACACAATGGCTTCGACCACTACGGACGACGACATTGCTCTGACTGTCATCGATAGATCCAGAAGTTCAGGCTATGAAGAAAGTGGTCGTCATGGCTCGCACGTCAGGCACTGGCAGTCTGGAGAGCAGGAATCAGGATTGGAACAAGCCACCTTACCGAGAGCGGACGGCGGCAAAGATGCATGGATGTTCTTGACTGGAAGCTTCTTTATTGAAGCTCTGATCTGGGGTGAGTGATCTCGTGTGTGATGATTCCCCTTTCACGATCTTGGTAGAATTCATTATCTTCATGACAGAATTCCCAAAACACATGATTATTGGGATTTTTCCATACGAATGATTGAGTATTCAAGATTGAGCGTTACTCGAGCCCAACTGACAAGTTGAACCCCCTATCAGGTTTTCCATTCTCCTTTGGTATTTTCCAAGAATATTATTCGACCCACCCACCCTTCTCGGAAGCTCCTGGTGGTATCACAGTCATAGGTACTTCAGCCATGGTGCGTATACTTACCTCTACAGATTCGTTTCTTTTCTAATGACCTGTCCTTCTGCTCCAGGGGATAATGTATCTTGGTGCCCCATTCATCTCTGCCTTTCTCCAGCGATTTCCCAGACAACGACGTTGGTGCTCCATTATTGGACTAATGTTGATCGTGATGGCCCTCGTATCATCCTCGTTCGCTACCAAAGTTTGGCATCTTATCCTGAGTCAAGGCATTCTTTACGCCCTCGGCGGTACCCTGCTCTACTTTCCAACCATTGTCTTCATGGACGAATGGTTCGTGCAACGGAAAGGCTTCGCTTTTGGTGTCATGTGGGCTGGAACAGGCTGTAGTGGCGTCTGCATCCCCTTCATCATGGGCTGGGGTCTGGAGAAGTATGGCTTCGCTACTATGCTTAGAGCTTGGACAGTGGTTATGGTCGTGTTTTCGGGGCCTTTGCTTTACTACGTCAGACCTCGCATACCAGTGTCGCGAACGGCTTTTCATCGAAGACCCTTGGATTTCGGATTCCTGAAGGGTTCTACATTCTGGGTCTTGCAAGCTGGAAATATCTTGGAAGGCTTAGGATTCTTCATACCGAATATTTGGTTGCCCACATACGCTCGCTCACTGGGTCTTTCGCCAATCTCTGGTACCGTCCTAGTGACGCTTTTCAACACCACTTCTGTCTTTGGAGTTGTCATCCTAGGGAGTCTTACGGATAGGTTACACGTCACTTCTGTGATTCTGATCTCCTGCATCGGCTCTACACTTTCCGTCTTCCTCCTTTGGGGCTTCGCTGCTTCTCTTCCCTTGCTCTGCATTTTTAGCCTTATCTACGGGCTCTTTGCAGGTGGATTCTCATCAACGTGGACGGGGATCACTCGGGAGGTGAAGAGGAAAGATGATCGTGCCGAGTTGGGATTGGTGTTCGGGCTCTTGGCTGCAGGGAGAGGCATCGGAAGCGTAGTATCTGGCCCATTGAGCGAGGCCTTGGTCAGTTCAAGACCATGGCAAGGAGAGGCGGTCTTAGGCTATGGTACTGGGTATGGCGGTTTGATTGTTTTCACAGGAATCAGTGCGATGTTGGGTGGGATGAGCTGGGTCGGCCGGCGGGTCGGATGGGTGTGAGAATGGTAAAAATAAAGAACTTCTCATCAGAGACCTAGGACAAATGCCTCGGGAACCTGGTTCTGTAGCATGTTGGGGATCATCTCTTGATTTGGTGCTCGGGTATGCATTCGCTATTCACAAAATATTCTTTACTTTCATGATAGAAGATCAACATGCACAGGGCCAACACCATCAGCAATCTATGATAACTCGAGGAACCACGTGCAATATTGCAAAAGTATGGACAATTAACGGACCCCATATGAAGTAATAGAGATTAGTCCTGGTATATATAGCAGGAGCGGGCAATTAGTATGCCTATAGAACAGAAAGAGCGTCAATGGTGGTGAGTGTAACATCTTCGGCAGGTACAGATCATACTGCATTTCTAGACGACTGATCCACTTCGCAGACAATACTACCTTACACATCCATAAGCAAGCATGGCTATCTCTTGGTGCCGAGAAGGGAGTTTGCGAAGAATGAGAGAATTGCTTGAGACTCCCCTATGGACACTGATTGGCTTTCGACCAATCGGCTTTACGACTAGTGCCGGATCTGAGACACGTATACTTGCAGATTTACTCTACAAAAAGAATCGGAAGGTCTCGGAAGACTTTCTTCTCATGTTCTGGAAACGAGGCTTACCAGCACCACTACCGCCCAAAGATGTTCCTGACGGTATTTGGTTGATTAGGGAGATTGTCTTGCTAGCAGAAGTCTTCGTCAACAGCATCCGCCACGGACTTCTCCACCTTTCCGGTCATCTTCTTCAAGAGGCATCCCGTGGCTTTTTCCATCTCTGGCGTCTTGACCGAAAACTCAGGCGCAACTTCAGTAGTCCGGACAACCTGTACAGCTTTGCCATCGTCCGTTGTACTAGAGGACCCCTGATACTCTCCAAACCCCAATTCTCGTCGTTGGCCCTTTCAAGAAACAAACATCGAGGCTATCGCCTATGAAGCATTCCCAGCTGTCGAAATTTGCTACAAATAGTCGAGTGGCACAACCTCTTGTTGCAACATCTCCCCGACCACTTCTACGTCCTACCAAGCTTTCCCATCTACGGCTATCGAGAACCCAGCAGTGCCGATGACACAACACCCACAATGGCTACCTTTGACCGTACTTTTGATCGTCCGAGGGAAGGGAGAGGACCAGAAGAGAGGAGTATGGAAACGATCCTTGTTGTAACAACCAGTCTCTTCAGGAGCCGTAAGGCCTTGAGAGAATCAACATTTGAGAAATTTCGAAGCCACGCAAAAGCTCTGTTGAAACACCTGGCGAGCAGGCCGGCTGCCAGGGCAGCAATAGGAACTACTCCACAAGTTTGGAAGGACATTAATCAGCTCTTATTACTCGCTATCCCGATATTGAAGGCGCAATCCGTTTGTGTGGAAGATGCCCCACCTGGTAGCGATCAATCCACTTCTGCGTTAATGGCGCTTCACCATGACACCTTGATCACCGATCTGGAGCGGCTCAATGACATTGTTCTACTCGCGAGAGACTGCATTGCGACGGTCCAGCGTGCCCAAAACCTTGCTGGGGAGAAATTGGTTGATCAACAAATATTGAGGCTCATTGAGCTTGCCGTCAGGGTTACCGCGCAAGGCTATGATGGTGAAGCTGGGAGCCGACTAGAGCAACCGTGGGCAAATGTCACAGCTGCCTGTAAGTTCCTCGATCTGCTCCTCGAGTACACAATCGCTCGAGCCCTGTCCCAGTACTAAAGTTTTACCACACAGATAAAAAATTGCTCATCACATGCCTCCAATTCCTACATAATTTAGCTATGCAGAACGAACAACGAAAATTGCTACTATGGCTCGACCTTTTCGCGAACTCTAAAATTGGACATGACTATACCGTTCTGGCAGGTCTTGGGCGAGACCAATTCCAGGCAAAATTGGCTGTCAATGAGGCAGAGAAAGAAGAGCGGGTGCGGAGTGGGGCTGCAAGGGAAGAGAATCCATCTGCAGATGACAGCCTGGAGCAGAAGATGAGCAAAAATACACGTGATGAAAAGGAAAACATTCAAGAGAGGCCAAATTTACTTCCACGAACCGCCGCGAAATCAAAGTCTTCCTTTACGGAAACCTCCAAATCTTCTCACGATGTACCCATGGAGGCCGGAGATGCAGAAACACCTACGAACGGTGAGCAATCCGTGAAACACTTATCCATCAACTCGAACGGCACGTCTATTGCTGATACACCCCAAGACCTCTTGTTTGGTCCTGTCAAGACTGAACGAGGAGATGAATTTGGACCCTTGAAAACACCAGAATCAGCGGCAGACACGCTCCAAGCTGCCAAGAACCAATTGATGGCCCGACTGGCGGATCCATCATCTGCTGCGGAGGACAATGAAAATACTGAAGCATGGGCTGGGGCAGACAATGATGAGGGGCTAGCCCCTGCAGAGGACGAAGACGACTTCAAGGACCAGGAGTCTGGAGATCAACAGCGTGGATTACTGACAGACATACCGTTGGTGTTAGGACCTTCGGAGATCGAAGCTCTGCCGATGATCATTCAAATGGGCATCGGCGCTGGACATGGCTCCGTCTTACATGGGAAAGATATGCAAGGAATGAGATGCAACATTCTTTTGGCTGGAGAAGCAGGACGCAACCTTCTTCGAGAGTTACTGATTTTCATCGCTGCTTGGGACCTCCAAGACGATGAGCTATACTTCAAGCTGATGATGCAGATTATGGAAGCAGTTCTCGACAATGGGCTCATGCCATATGCGTACCAGACTTTCGCTGAAATCAAAGACATTGTCTCTCCTGCGCAGTCAATGGTCATCAAAATCCTGACCCAGATTTTCCGGGGCAAGAAGGAAGATCAAGATAAGAAGGAAGAAATTGAAAACGACAAGGAAAGGGACACAGCAAAAGTCTCCAACAACCCTCACTCGAATGCTTCCCGCCGCGTTGACATATACATTGTCCGCTACATATTCACCATCTTCCGCTCCTCGATCATCCCGGAGACCTGCGCTCTCATCTACCTTCAAGGCCAAATCAAAGCTGGAGCCGCACATCCAGATGACTTCCCCTTGAATCTATGGGATATGGAGCGCGTCTACGAAGGCGTCTACCAATTCCTCGAGTTCTTCGCCGTCCTCACCGAAAGCGAACAGTGGAAAGAACTCCTCGTCAACTGGGAGATCGTGTCAGAGCTCGTCACACTCCTGCGTGAACTCGAGGCCAGCATCCCCAAAGCACCACTCAACCCCGGGTCGATCCCTCAAACTGTCTCGGAAGCTTACAACAGCGCTTTGCAACAACAAGCCCAGCAGATGAGTCATCTTCCGGGTCCTGAGCCTGTCCCAATTGCAGTCGAGCGTCCTTTCGAAGTTTCGCCGCCACCACCACCTGCAGCTGGCAGCAGCACTGCGCCGGCTGGGGCGTATCCTGCCGCCTCTCCATTCGCTCCCAATGCGGAGCCGTCGGAAGAGGAATCGGTCGAGTCATCCGAGCCTAGTGACTTTGAATGGCGCAATTTGAAGAAACTGGTGATCCTAGTGCTCAGCTCTCTAGTTTGGAAATCGGCAAAAGTGCAGGAGCAGATCCGCAAACACGGTGGCGTGCAATTGGTGATTGCCTGCTGCAACCTTGATGGAAACAATCCGTACATCAAAGAGCACGCGGTCATGTGTCTACGCTTCTTGCTCGAGAACGATCGCGAGAATCAGGAGATCCTGATGGGGCTTCAGCAGATGGGGAAGTGGAAGACTGGGCAAGCGGGGCAGGCTGCTGATTTGGGAGATGTGGATGGACGGGCACGTGTGGTGGGAGAGGAGGGTACGAATGGACAAGAGGCGGAGGCGGAGGCGGAGGGGCAGGAGTTCTAAGGTGGAGCTACTCAAGTGCTGATGGCTCTGGGATCCTTGCATAGGACGTTATGAGCGTCGGCGTTGCATAAGGAAGGCGAGTCTGGGTTATTGATATGCTTGATGGATATTGTCCTTGGGCGGGCAATTGAGTCCGCCGGTAGTCGCATCTTTACAGTAATGCTGGCGTACCGCCAGAATCATAAACGACTAGCTACAATGATCATCGGGACTGGCATTTCCTACTTCGAAGTCCGCAATACACTTGTAGAGCGTACGCAATAGATATCGCCATAAGATCTATTCTCGAGTAGCCACCCAATTAGAAGCCGAGCCACCAACTAGCGCCCCCTCACCCCTTAGTCGCCACTCCTTTCCCCAGAAAAAACACGCACCTGGCATCATCATACAACCAACCACGTTCCCACCATCACCACCACGCCTATCCCATCGCCATCACCCTCTTTCTTCAAACCACACTCGTTCACCTCTCTCCTCTCCTCTCCTCTTCTCCACCGGCCGCGCACGCCTATCCCCCCACCAACCCTCCCACCAACCCCAACACATCTCCCCCACCCACCCACATATCCCCCCAATTATGGCATCCAAACTCCCCCCTTTTACCTTCGCCCTCCGCACCCTCCGCCAACCTACCCTCCACCACCGCACCCCCGTGCTTCAAGCAAAAAGATTATTTCACGTATCGCCGCGTAGGTTGGAAACGGTCACGGCGCCTGTGGCCGTGAGGAGGCCTGTTGGGGCATTTAGGGGAGGGTGAGTTTACTTCTCTTTTTAATAGGGGAGGGGAGAGGATAAGAGGGGGAATGGGGAGTGGGCGGGGGAGGGACGAAGTGAAGTTGAAGTAAAAAAGATGGGAGGGGAGGAGGGGAAGGGAGAGAGAGGATGAGGAAGAGGGAGGTAAAGGGGAAAGAGTGACTGGGTAGTTGGCTAATTTGTTTATTCTGTGGTGTATAGGATCTTCGGGTTCCTGCTCGGGGCCGTCGTCGCGGGGGCGGGGACTTTTTATTACGTCATGGAGGAGTATCGCGTTTCGAATGAGTTGCTCACGGAGGATATTTATGTGAGGGATCCTTCTGTTGTGCTTTATGAGAGGGTGGCTATTTAGATTGGTTTTTGTTTCGTTGCTGTGAGGGTGGGATGGTTGTTTGGGGGGGGGAGAGAAGATATGGCTGTGTGATTGATGAGCTGGTTGTATGATAGATGAGGTGGCGTGAGCGGATAGTAGTGGTGTTCTGTTCCGCCCGGGGGGGGGAAATGTCTCTGGTGTTTTTCTTTCTGTGAAGATGGTGCTTGTGTGCATTTTCTAGACGCATGTTGAAGGGGCAGCGATGGCATTTCTCGCATCTGCATCTTCACTGGCGGCTGTAGGCTCCGAAAAGAAAATGGCGAGATAGAAAATAGAATGCGGTGTTCTTCTTCCTTTTCGCTGAGTTTCTCCGCGTTCCTTTTGATGCGGATGCTGATGTTTTTTTCTTACGATGGCAGGCTCTTCAGGCGGCGGTGCAGAAGATACATACGTATGTGACGACGTTGGAGGAGAAGGTGGATTTGATGGAGAGGAGGAAGAAGTGAGGGGGCTGCTATTGGTTTGAGTGGGCTGTAGCTGGGGTGTTCGAGGGGGGCGAAGAGGAGGATGGTCGAGGGGGGGATGGGGGTTGAATGGAGTTTTGGGATGGTATGAGGGAGGGAGAAGGTCCATGTCTTGTCTTCATGCTCGAGTTGGGGTTTTGCTCCAGAGACAGTGAAACGGGCGGTGTTATTCCATCAATCGCGTTTCGTGGCCAATATATCGAATACAATTGCTTGTAGGGCATCTACTAGCCAACTATGTATCCCTACGGAGTATTCCGTTCAAACCTCAATGCTCTCTTGAAACCTCGAACCATGTCTCGAATACTGCGATGTTTCTTTTCGTAGCATGCCCAAGAATCAAGGGCCAGCTAGATTTCTCGGAAGGGCACGATGCGGTTGTAGTTGCTTCCTCGCCATCTTTTGGTGCGTATGATTTACGTCATGGCTGTGTCTCCGCACTTTGTCCTCATAGCTCGATGTCTTTTCCATGCAAGTCACCACACTTACCCACGCAGGAAGCCGATGCTAAAGAAACAAAAACTGTTTCCGAATACGTCTACCAGAATGTCTACCCAGCGTGTATGTTCATATCACAAGTGCTGGGCCGCCATTTGATGTCGATTGACCTGGAAACTGTGAGCAGATCTCTTTCAAAGTCCATGGTCGAGTGCAAGGTGCGCCAATTATGTTTCATCTTCAGTCCTCGGAAAGTGAGTTCTGTCGATTCTAAGTGTAGCATAGGTGTCAATTTCCGGTATCATGGTCCCAAAGAACAGAGGCTCCCGCATCGCTGAAAAAAGATCCACAGATCTTTTGCCCAGTCCAAAGCATCTGGCCTTCATCTCACGGGGTGGGTGAAGAATACTTCGGACCATAAGGTATGCTCTTGATGTTTCTGTGTCTTCTCGGAATATGGCTATCATGGTCTTCTACCATTGCTTCTCATTGGCTTCTTGCAACCGATACTTGTATTCAAAGGGTGGGGAGGAGAGGAATGGCATAAGTTTCGGCCTAACCATAGCCATGGTTGAACGCTCCCCTTGACTGACAGATGTTCTTACTATGGCAGGTAGTTGGAGAAGCGCAAGGAACAGAAGATAGTCTCAAGGCATACTTGAAAGAGCTGGGGTCTGGGCCGAGACATGCTCATGTGGTGAAGGTGGAGAAGGAAGAGGTGAAGACCACGCAAGGGGAGAGTGCTTTTCAGGTCCGTTGAAGCAAGGTGGTTTGTTGTATGAATGGATGAAAGTTGGAGAGCCTCATCTTGGGGGCTGAGTGTTGCCGGCTGCTGAGGTTAGAAACGAGTGTGATTCCGAGACCCGAATTCAGTGGCTTAAGCCTATAACTTCCATGATGTGATACACCTCACTCCAAGGAGAAAAGACAGCATGGGATGCTCCCTACCCTGACCCTTGTACTTTTCGTTGAATTGCTTCATTTGCAGATTGGCCATTGGAAAGAGGGACGCGTTGGAGGGTGAAACAGCCGCGGTCGCGGTCAGTGCGGAACTGACGCGCCCGGCCCAACCGCATGATACCCCTGGCCACTCCGCCCCATCTGGCCAAACAATCCAACCACTCCCCACGTTATATGGAGTACAGAACGGACACATACACTCACACAATTTCAGCTATCTACTTGTGCCATCGATGATCATGAGCAGCCAAATATCCGAGCACCCACGACCGCCCAAATTGGCCTTGAGTCCATCCTCGGCTACAGCCAGCAATGCCTCTACATCCCCACCTTTGACTCGAGAATCTTCGCCTTCCCCATCTCTTTCTCCCACGCCAGCATTGTTCGCCTGTCCGCCTCTCGGACGATCCTTCTCCGCACAATCATCCTCGGATTACTCGACGTCCTCCGCTTCAACAATCTCACACCCATCAGTAACCTCTAGATCATCCTCGGCATCCGCAGCATTGCGGCAAAGAGGCTATGTCCGTCCTCAAGGCGTGTCTTTCGCCCCTTCGGCTGGGAACAGAGATAGCGTATTGAGCTTGGGGAGCATTGCACATCTGCAGTACTACTTTGCTCGTACGGGATTACTAGATGGGAAGGGTGCCCAGTTGGCAAAAGACGAGAGGGGCAAACCGCGTGTGGGCAGACCACCTCGAGAAACCCTCCCCAGGATATACACCCCATCGGACTTGAGCTCTGCCACGGACAATGGCTCGAACGGCACCTCAGAAACGGACGACACCCAGCAAGATCGGGAGGAGCCTTTGATGCTTCCCCCAACTGTCAGTACTTACAGCCATAGAGTACAATACATTTCACCTCCTCCAGACCCAGAGACCTTGCGGACAGAACTGTTGAATGCCTTGCTTGAAGCTAAGAAGGCTCTGCAGCAGGTATCAGATGAAGGCAATGAGACTGTCGACAACCAGAAACCCAGCACCGAGATCCAAGGCTCAGACCAAAGCAATGAGAACGATGCCACCACTCAATTCTCCCAGTCATCCGGCTGGTACGAAATACAAGGCCTGCACATTCTAGATGTTGTGACTTTGGCAATTCGTGCTGCCAAAATCTACTACACTTCCCACGAAGACCCACATCGGCTATACAGCATCAAGTCGGAAAGACAAATACGCGAGGAGCTCCTTGGCGTTCTCGATGTCCTGAAGAGGATGGCAGGCCGCAACTTTGCGGGTGGGATGCGAGCTGAGGAGTTGAGGGTCATCAGAAGCTGGGTGGACGGGATACAAAAGTTCATTGCGGATGAGCAGACACGAGAGAAACAGGAGGAGAAAGAGCGTGAGAGCTGGCAGTGGCTTGAGGGCTCGTGGGGAGGACGTGAGCGGGAAAGGGAATGGTCTTTTCTCAACTCCTTCAATGCTGGAGAACTTCTGCCGGAATGGACTACAATGGATGCAGCGGACCCCAAACCAACCCGTTTCCTGCAAGCTTTGCGGACTGGTGTGAGGCTGGTGCATCTACACAATGCCTTACTCCGCAAATCCAAGCGGCAATTCGGCGATATCAAAACTTTCCATACCGACACAGCCAAACCATACCGTTGTGCAGAAAACCTCAGATACTGGATCAAAGCTGCTGAGATACGCTGGGAGACAAGACTCAAAGTCAATGTGTCTGGAGTGGTGAACGGGAAGTATGAGGCTTATCCCGAATTCGATGCCGCTATCCTGCAATGGAGCCAGGCTGTGAGGGAAGAGTTGACTAAGGAGTGGAAGGAGGCCGCTGTTCGATCACCGCAGTCTGCAGCTTTCCCTGCTTTTGCGGAAGCTGAAACGGGTGGAGTGCAGGATAATTGATGAATGCCATGCTTTACGATGGGATGGATACATGACGACCAGATTGAGTGATGAGCGGGCTGAGGCCGCGCTTTTCTGAGCGATATGGTGTTTGATACCCCTTAAATCGTCGTATAGTTCTTTGCAAACAGATGAAGTTGACACTCTGCTTGGTTTAGTAACAAAGGTATCTCAAAAAAGACGGGACGCAGACCAAATCGTTATGATTATTTGTCGGCTGATTTCCCTTTTTTCCATATGCCCCGACTGGCAGAGGAGGCAGGTCATCCGACCACTATTAAAAAACTCAGACGACTACGCTAAGAATTAGAGTTTCGGTATAATTTATCTTCGTTTTATTTATAATCGCCTTATTATTTTTCCTATATTATATATCTTTTATATAATTAATTAATAATTAATCTTTAATTAATCAAATTTATTATAATAATTAATCTGAAAAAAAAAAAATATTTATATTTAATATAAAACTTTAATTTAATATTTTATAAATTAATTTATATAAAATAAAAAATTAATAAATAAAATAATAATAATAATTTAATTTTAAATTAATCTTAATTTGATTTAATTTGATTTTTATTTTAAAATTTGATTTATTAAAATTAATTTAAAATTAATTTAAAATTAATTTTAATTTAATTTAATTAATTTTTAATATTAAAATTCTATTTATTTAAATTAATTCAAATAAAATAAAATAAAATATATATTATAATAAATAAACTTTTTTATTATTTTAATATAAATAATAAAATGTTTTATTTTATATAATAAAATTAATTTTTATTTAATTTAAATTTAATTTAAAATTAATATAATTATAAAGTTATTTTTTAAATATTTTAATTTTCTATAAATATATATTAAAAGGTTATAAAATAATTATTTTTTAAAAGAATTATAGTTTTTAAAAATTCTAAAATATTATATAATTAATTAATAAGTTTAATTTTAAATTAATTTTAAATTAAATATTAATTAATTTAGAATTCTTCGAATAATTTATATATTATTAATTAAAAAATATAATTCTTAAAATTTTTAATTTAATAAAAAAAATTATTAAAATTTTAATTAAATAAAAATTGCCTTTAAAAAAAGATTAAATAATAATTAATTTAAAATTAAAATAAAATCGATTATTAATTAATTTAATTTTATAAAATATATATTTATATTTTATTTAAAGTTTTAAAAAAAAGGTATTTTATTATAATTATAAAAATTATAAAATTATAAAATTTTTAACTTTTTAATAAATTAATTTTAAATTAAATTCAATTTAAATTTAAATTTAAATTAATTATTAATTAAATATAAAATATTTATAAAATATTATTTATTATAATTATTTAAAGTATTTCGATTATTCGGATTATAATTCTAATAAAATAAAAAATAAAAATATATTTATTATTAATAAATATTTTAATAAAAATAATAAGAATAATAAAGAGGTTAAAAGGGAGATTAAAGGGGAAATTAAAAAAGAAATTAAAAAAGAAACTAGAAAAAAAATTATAAAAAAAATTAAAAAGGAAATAAAAAGGGAGGCTAAAAAGGAAGCTAAAAAAAAATTAAAAAGAAAATTAAAAAGGAAATTAAAGAAAATAAAAATAATAAAAAATTAATTAATTAAATTAAATCAAAATTAATCTAGGATTAAATAAAGATTAATTTAAATTAAAATAAATTAAAATAATTTAAATTAAAATAATTTAAATTAAAATAATTTAAATTAAAATAAATAAATAATAAAATTAATTAAAATTATTTTTAATTTAATTTCAATTTAATTATATCTTTTTATTATTTATTTAATTTCTTAATTATATTATTTCTAATTTTGCTCTTTTATTTTTAAATTTTAATTTTCGAATTTTAAATTTTTTTTGTTTTTACTTTAAGCTATTAATTAATAATTAATTAAATAAATTCTATTAATTTATTAAAGTTATTTATTAAAAAAAATTAAAATTAATTAATAAATAAATCAAAATTAATTAAAATTCAATTTTATTTTTTAAATTTTTAAAAGCTTAATTTTAATTTTAATTATAATTAAAAATTATTATTAAATATAAAATTTAATTATTTTTTTTTATTTTTAAAAAATATAAAAGATTTTATATTATTTTCTTTATTAAAGTTTATTTCGATTAATAATTACTTTTGATTTTTATAATAACTTTTTAATATTTAAATTAATTTTAAAATAAATTTAAAATAAAATAAAATAAAATATTATTTAATTTTTATTTAAATTTGTAAAATCTTTTTTAATAAATTTATTTAATAATATATATATTATATACCGAAATCGAAAAATATTAAATATTATTAAATATTATATTAATTAAAGTTTTTAATATTAAATTAAATATAAATTAATTTAAATTTGATTTAAATTTGATTTAAATCTAAATTTATTTTATAATAATATATAATAATATTAAACCTTTTTTAATAATATTATTTTTATAATATATTTATTCGATTATATTAATATAATTATAAATTATGTTAAAGATTTCCTTTAAGATTTCCGAATAATATATATTAATACTTGAAGCAATATTAATATTTTATTTATAATAAATTTAATTACAAATCTTCGGAATAAATAATAATAAGTTTAAAAAAATAATAAATATTTAATTTAAATTTAATTATTAATTAAAAGTTAATAAACTTTGAAATAATCTTTTTTTAAAGAATATTTTAATAGAATTATTATTTATTTATAAATAAATTTATTATATTAATTAATTTTAATATTTTAACAAATTTTATATTTAAAATAAATATTATAATAAATAATTGTTTATTATATATATTAATATTAAAATTAAAAATAAAAATCGATAAATTAAAAATATTACTTAAATCCTAATTAAATTAATATTGAATTAAGATTAAATTTAAATTATATATATCTTTAATTTACGTTTTATTTATATTTATAAAACCTGTTTTAAGGCTATTATTATAAAGATAAAATTAATAAATAAGAAATTATAATAGTTCGGAAACTAATTCGAATATTTTCGTAAATATTTGTTAATAATATTTGCTATTTAACTTATTTATATAAACTTGGCAAAACGTAAAGATTAAAATATATAATTAATAAAATTTTTAAATTAATTATAAATTAATCCTAAATTAAATTTTTTAAATTTTAATTTGAATATTATAAATATAATATTATTAATTAATCTTTTTATTTTCTTAAATATTATATTTACTTTATAAGCTTTTAATTATAAAAAGATCTAGGCTTATTTCTTATAAAAAAAAAATTTTAATATTAACTTTATTAATATTAAAATATTAAATATATTAATATTAATTAATTATAAATTAATTCAAAATCGAATAAAAATTAATTAATAAATAATTAAAAACTTATTCTTTTATTTATATTTTAATATTTGAATTTATATTTAAATTAAATATTATTAAATATTTATCTTTTAAAATAATAAAATATTTTTTATTTCCGAATAATAGCTTCAATTCGGTTTATTTAACTAATATTTTATTAAATTGTAAGGCTATATACAGGTCTTGGTATTACGTATATTGTAAGGGTATACTACCTAATAAGGGGGGTAGGGCAAGAGCCTAATACCCTCGCAGCTATCGTTTTGGCCCGGTGGCCGAACGGTAGCGATCTTTACATATATATTCTGTATATACTTTAGTATATAATTAGAAGCTATATTAGTATTAAACTTATTAAAATAATCTTATATTTACCCTGTTCAAAAGCTTTATTTTATTATTTTAAAAATCTTTTATTCTTTTAATAATAACCGTTAATTTTTCTATCTTCTTAAAAGATAGGGTTAATAATATTTATTTATTTATTATATTTAGCTTATATTCTATTCTCGTAATAATTATATTTAATAATTATATTTTATATTATTATTTATTATATATTTTAATAATTCTAATAATTTTCCTTATCGATATTGTTTAAAGTAAAATAATTAAATATAATACGCGATCTTTATAGCCAAATTATAATAAAAGCGGCTTAAATATTAATATAATTAATTTAAGAATATTTTTAAAAGAAATTAAAAATAAAATACGTTAAATTAAATTCGAAAATACTTGTTTTAAATTATAATTTATAAATATAAAAATTAATATTTTAAAAAAGCAATAATAGAATTTAGATATAAATATATAATTTATATAAAATAATAATATTTTATATATAATAATTATAATATTAAAAGAACCTTATATTAAAGATCTTTTATAATATAAAAGCAAATTATTTAAAGACTTTAATAATTGGTTCTAAAAATTAAAAAATTAAATATAATAAAGTTTTAATTATTTTTTTAATAATATATTTAAAAATTCTTTTACGAAATTAGGCTTAAATAATATATAATCGGAATATATTTAAAATTTTAAAGAATTTTAAAATAAACCTTTTAAATAAATTTTTAAGATTTTCAAGATAATATTAATAAATTTAATTTTATACTTAATTAATATATTAATTAAAATTATATTATATTATAAAAACGTAAAGCAAAAGGAATATTAATTAATTTATAATTTCGATATTTATTTTTTTAATATTAAAATATAAATAGATTTTAAATATAAGAAGGAAATTATTAAAAAATAAGCTTTTAATAGAAAATTATTATTTTATATTTATATTAATTTTATAATAAAGGCGTCTTATTTAAAATAATATAATAAAATTAAATAAAGTTCTTTAAAAGATATAGCAGAATAATATATATATATTTTCGAAGATAAAATAATTTGCTTTTTAAAGGATTAAATTATTAAGCCAAATTGGTATTAGAAATTATTTAATAATAAATATTAAAAAGATAAATTAAGGAAAAAAAAATCCCGTTAATTTTATTATAGAAACAGGAAATAACAAGGCTTTATAAACGCCTCGTAAATAGAATAATAAGAAAAAATAGAAGCAGGATTTCTATTAAATATAAATAATATTAAAATATTTATTTTATAAAAGTTGAAACTTATTAAGATCTTTTTAAATAATAAATTAGTATTTAATTTAATTAATTAATATATAATTATATTATATAATTTTCTATATAAGGATTATAGCCTATTTATATCTAAATCAATTAATAAATCAAATATATATTATTATAAAACTTATTATATCCGCTTTATTATAAGGGATAATTAAGGTTATTAAAAAGAATATAAATTGCTTTTTTATATTATAAATTAAATTAAGTTTTAATTAATTATTAAAATACTAGGTCTTAAAGATCTTTATATATAAACTGACTTTAAAGTAATAATATAAAGATTTCCTTTTATTATTAATAAGTTTTAAATTAAAAATATAAAATATTTTAATAAAAATCTTCTTAAATTAACAGGAGTAATTGGGATAATATATATAATATTATAACCGATCTATATTTAAGGCGAAGAAGTAATTTTATTTAAAAAGCTTAAAACTTATAAAAAAATATTTTTTAAAAATAAAATATCTTAACTATTAGTTTTTAAAAAAGGTAATTATATAATAGAATTAAAAGGTAAAAATCCTCTTTACCGACTTATTTATAATCTTTTTAAGCTAAAATTTAAGAAACTCTATTAATATATTAATAATACGATTATATAAGAGATAATCTGCCCTTTAATATTATTAATAAAGGTATTAATTATTTTTATATTTAAAAAAGATAATATTTTATAATTATATATTAATTATAAAAGTTTAAATATAATAATTAAAAAGAATAAATACCTATTTCTCCTAATTATAGAAACGTTAAATCGCTTAAATAAAATTAAAAAGTTTATTAAGCTAAATTTAATAAAGGTATATTACCGAATTTGTATATAAGAAGGTAATAAATAGAAAACTGTATTTTATATACGGTATAAATATTTTAAATATTTTAAATATTATTTAATTTAATTAATACCCTGGCAATTTTTTAAACGTATATTAATAAGGTTTTAATAAACTTAATTAATATAATATATATAATATATTTAAATAATATATTAGTTTATTCTGAAAACCTATTATAATATTAATAATATATATATAAAATATTAAAAAGGTTAAAATAATATTCCTTATTTATAAAATTATTTAAATATAAATTTAATTAAATAATAATTAAGTTTCTTAATTTTATAATATTTATATAAAATATATTTATATTTTTAAAAAGAATTATAATAATTATATAATAATCGATTTTAATATTATTTTATTAACTTTAATAAATTTTAAGGTTTATAAACTACTTCCGCTTATTTATTTTGAATTATTTTAAAAAAACGAATCCCTTAATTAACTTATTAAAAGATAATAAAAGAAATAAGAAATTTGATAAATTCAAATAACCAAAGAATATTATATAAATATTCTATACCTTATATAAAACCTTTATATAGATATTTTTGCTAATATATCTCGATTTTGAAAAAAGAATTTATTTAAAAACAAATGCCTTTAGTTTTGCTATTATTATAATATTATTATAATTATAAAATAATAAATAATAATACTTTATAGTTTTTTAATTTAAAAAAATAATATTTATAGAATAAAATTATAAAGTTTATAATTAAGAATTATTAACTATTATTAATATATTTATATATTAACGTTATTATTTTAATGATAATATTTATATTATAAAGGTTTTAATAAATTATAATAACTTAAAAGGTTTTATAAATATTAAAAAGTTAAACCTTAAGCAAGTTAAATAAACTTTAAATTTAATTATTTATAATTTTAAAATCAATTATAAATTTAAAAAGACAAATTTAACCGATATATTATTATAATACCTTAATTACGAAGGTAATTTTAATAATTTAAAATAATTATTATTAATATTTTAAATTAAATTAGCTTTATAAAATAAAAGTTTATAAGCAAAATATTTATATAATATACTCGTTATAAAGATACTTCAAAAAGTTGATTATATAATATTTATATTAAGATAAAAGGTTAATATAATTATAAAAATAATTTATAAAAATTATATTATCGAAATTGCAAACCTAATCAAAGCTTTATAATAAAATAATAATTTTGTTAAAAATATATAATTAGCTAGCAAAGAGTTTATAGAAAATAAATAGAAATATTATTATAATATATAAAATTTTATTAATAAGATTTTAATTATTTAAAAATATTATTATATACCGGGAGATAAGATATTAAAACAAAAGCTTTTTAAGCGGTATTATAATAACCCCTTAACTAGATATTTTAGAATAGAAAAAATATTCGAATTACTATAACGGAAATATTAATAAAAAAATATTACTATATATATAAAATATTATATTAGAATATATAATATTTATTAATATATTAATATATAATAATATAAATTATATAAAAAACTTTATAGCCTATTATAATTTAAAAGGTTATAAATAAAAATTATTATAAAAATTATTATTAATTTATTATTAAGCAAACAAATGGGTTATATTTATAATATAATATTAATTATTATTAATTAATATAATAAAATAATATATTATATATTAATTAATAAGATTATAATAATTATAAAGCTTATTAATTTCTTTTTAAATATAACTATTAAATATAATTTTTTAAAAGATATAATATCTGATAGAAAATCTTTATTTACAAATATTTTCTAATCCGAATTATATTATTATTTTAAAATTAAAAGATATTTGTTAATTATATTTTACCTTTAAACCGATAATATAATAAAGCAATAAAACCAAATTTTAAAATGATATTTATATAATTATTATAATTATAAGCAGAGCAATTAAGCCGTATTATTATTAATAGCGGAATTTGCTTATAATAATAATTATTATAAAAATATTAAAACAACTTTATTTTTTATATATTATAATTATAATCTTATTATTTATTTCAAAAACAAAACGCTTAAGAATAAGCGAATATTAATAATAAAGGAAAAAGTAAAAAAACTATAATTTATCTATATTAAATTTGAAAAAAGCTATTAAAAAATAATAAAATATTAATAAAAATATTATAATAAGAAATATAAGCTATAAACGTTTTTTATAAATAATTTAATATTATTATTTATCAAAAATTTAAAATAAAAGTATTTTAATAAGAAATTATTTTATAAGTTTATTAATCTTTTTTAAGTATTTAATATAATCGGAATATAAACTTATTATTTAATATTTATTAGATTTATTTAATCTTTTATATTTTATTATTAAAACCTTATTATAATTTATAAAAGAATAATTAAAAATATATATTATTTTTTAAATTAATAAATAATTAATAGGAATAGGAAATAGAAAAGGTATTAAAGAAATATTATTAAAAAGGCGTTATATAATATTAAATTAAATAAAAAAGTTAAAACTTAGAATATAATAAATAGGTTAATAAAGAGAATATAAGAAATATTATAAAGAATATTTAAAACTTTGAAAATAAAGCGAAAAAACAATAATTTTATTAAATATAAATATATTTATTATAAATATTTTAAAAAGCCTAAAGGTAGCAGAGAAAATATATTATTTAATAATTAAATTTATATATTAAAGGTATAATAATTACCTAATTTTAATACCGAATAAACTTAAAAATATTATTTTTTTAAAATTAAGCCTAATAATTACTTTTATATTAGGTTTATACCGAATAATAATAATATAATATTAATTATAATATTTATATTTATATTATTTTTTTATAACCTTAGTAGTTATAAACTTAATAATTTTAAAATCTTTTCCCCTTTCTCCTTTTGCTCCGTTTTTTTTTCCTTTTTTAATACCTTCTATTTCCGTATTCCTTTATATAAAAGTTAATTAAATTATACGAAATTTAATATAGAAACGAAATTTATATTTCCCTTTTCCTCCTCGGATATTATAAATATTATTAAAGAAGCTAAAAATATACTCCTAGGCCTTATAATTTTACCCTTTTTAATAATAATATTTCCTTTTACTCCCCTAGCAATAAGTTTCCTTTATAAAAATTAGCGGAAACTATATAAGATTATTAAATATAATAATTAAAAATAATAAATTAATAACCTTTTTAAATAAATAATAAAGGAATCAAAGGCGTTTTATAAAATAATAAATTTATAATAATTATTATAAATTTCTGCTTTTAAACCCTTTAACAATTCCTTTATATAAATTATAATTTTAATAATTAAAAATTTATATATAAAATCTTTTAGCCCCGTAGCTTATAAGGAATTATAATAATTTTTAATAAAGACTACCTTAATAGTTTTCCCGGCAAGGTCGAAGGCGTTAACCTTAATATATAAAAATAAAATATAAATATAAATATAGAAAATATATAAGAAAATTATATATTTATTAAAATTATAATACCTTTTATAATATTAAATATAAATATAATTAAAAATAGGGCTAAAATAAAGCAAAATAATTTTACCTTTAAAGGTAATAATTATATAATAATTATAAAATAAATATATAATAATAATATATAATATTATAAAATAAATAGAATATTATCAAAATAGGAAAAATATATTAAAACCTATATTTATAGAAAATATAAATAATAATAAAGTAATATTTATATTATTTATTTTAACTTAAAAGGCTAAATAAGAACAAAAAGTATTATATAAAATATGTATATAGAAAATTATAAAATAAATACTATTATATTAATAATAATATAATAGGAA
>JAABUQ010002501.1_pt1 | contig 36165 bp, 33 predicted proteins | sample 5560001 | NCBI WGS metagenome assembly JAABUQ01 (sample SAMN10711888, study PRJNA513371) | rock metagenome | isolation source: Antarctica rocks | place: Antarctica: Victoria Land, Finger Mt nord | collected 2015-12-18 | reverse complement strand
CGTGCCACACGGCCGATGCCCACCCATGGAGCGGGGCGGCGTAGCGATACCGAGGCGCCCCGCCGCGGCAGGCGGACGTGGTGCGGCAACAGCAACGGCAGGAGGGCACGTCGTAACGTCCGCGCTGACGCGGGATTAACGCGCGCCGAACGCCTCGGCCCAGGCGCGGTCGAGGCCGGCTCGGTTCTCTCTGATGACCTCTGATAGGTCCCGATCGTAGAGCGAGTTGGGCACATCGTGCGAGAAGATTTCCACGCTGTAGGCGCCGCGCCACCCGCTCTCGTGGGTAGCGCGCAGCAAGGGCGGCAGCGGGATGTCGCCCTGCCCCACGATGGCGCGATCCTGCAACGAGCGCGGCGTGTGCCAGTCGCTGAGCTGAACCACGAAGACGCGATCGCCGCAGGCCCGGATGGCCGCCTCGACCTCGGCTTCCTGCCAGATGTTCCAGTAGTCCAGGCAGATGCCGAAGGCCGCGTGGTCGACCGCCGTCACCACGCGCATAGCCTGCGTGAGCGTCCAGATGGCCGACTCCACGTTCATGGTCGAGGGGTTAAGAGGCTCCAGCGCGAGGCGCGCCCCGTGGTCAGCGGCAAACTCGGCCAGCGCGCGGTACTCGCGCGTTGCCAGGTCGTAGACGTGCGCGATGTTCCCGTTGGGCGGATTGCCCGTGTTGGTCACGAAGGGCGCGCCGGGCGCGAAGGGGCCGACGCGCTCGATGGCGCGCCGGAACCGCGCCATGCGCGCGGGCACGTCTTTGGGCTCCGGTTGTGACCGGCTGGGCAGCAGGGTGCGCGTCGCGGGCTGCACCGAGGTGATCGCCAGGTTGTGCGGCGCGACGAGCGCGAGTTGGTCCGCGGCGCGCGCCGCGTCGTCGTCGAGCTTGAACTCGCAGACCTCCATGGCGTCGACGCCGAGCCGCGCGTAGGTATCGACATCCTGCTCGAAACTCCACGGCCACGTCGTGAACTCGCTGATCCCGAATTGGTACGGTCCTTGCTCCATCGTCATCTTATCTCCTGCATCGGATACTGATGTCTGGTGTGGCATATCGTGTCGGTCCGGCTGCCGTACGGCGCATGGCAGCGAACGGACCTTGCATATTTATATCATGGAATGATATATCATAGGTGAAGGCGTCTATGGTAGAGCGTGATTAGGTGAAGAGGACCAACGTCCTTGGATCTCAGCACGCCAGGAGGTGCGCATGAGTCGGCTGAGCGAGGATCATAGGACCGCATCGGAGGAGATAGGGACCGTTTTGAAGTGGTCGCTCGTGCTGCTCCTCAGCATCGGCGTTATCGGCATCGTCGTCTTTTTCTGGGTCGACAACACGCTGCACTTCTTCCACTAGTGTGTCGTCGAGGCTTTACGTTCCGGTTTCAACGCGCTTTGCTTTGCTGAGACGAGTTGATCGCGCAGCAGATCGACATCCAGGTAGAGGTGCCCGCTGCTGATTTTGGCGCCCTCGACGGTGTAGACGGCGCAATACGGCACGACGGCTTGCTTACCCGTCGCCGCGACGCCGTCGAACTCACCGATGTGCTTGGCGGCGAAGAGTGCCTCGACGACGGCGTGATCCTCGTCGATGATGACGGTCTGTATCTCGTCACGCGCCTCGAACGCCTGGCGATAGAACAGATCGAGCAGCACCTCGACCTCCGCGCGCCCCTGGAACGTTTTGCCCGTGCTCATCAGCGTGAAGACGGCATCGTCGGCGAGCATGTCCCGGTCGTGCCCGTGCGGTTCGTGCCCACCGCGCGTATAAGCCATGATCGTTTCGCGCGTCGCTTCGTATCCCATAACGTATGATCCTTTCTCAGTTGCCAGTTGCCAGGTGCCAGGTGCCAGGTGCCAGGTGCCAGGTGCCAGCGCTAACCCACAGGTACACGCTACCCACGCCGTGGTCGACCGGTCGTCGCGGGTGTGCGGCCACTGCGCGTAGCGCGCTGCTCGGCGACCGTTGCCCACCTGCCGCCAGCGCCCGTCGTCGGGTGGACGAACAGGCGCTGGCCACCTGTGAAGGGGAACATAACGGGCGTTTCGTAATAAACCACACCCGCCGCGCGCTCGACGCGCCGCACCCGCCGCGCCACCTCTAGATTGATCGTGCCCGCGACGATCCAGAGCATAGGCGCGCCGATCAGCCCCACCGTGTTGAGGACGCCCCACAGCAATAGACCGACGAGCAGGCCGCCCACGACGAGCACGACGAACGGCGCGGACGGCTCACGACCGGGACCGGGAGTGAGCGCGGCCCCCACCGGCAGGCGCTTGGCGCCCTCGAGCCCGCGGCCCTGGGTGGGCCACACGAACATCCACGTCCACAGCAAGCTCAACGCGCCCACGCCGATGTATATGACGACGAGGATCAAGGCCAGCGCGACGCTGCCACGACGCAACGACGGCGGCGACTGCGCGACCAGGACCAGTGCGACCAACGCCAGCGCCAGGATGCTCAGGCCAAGCGCGCGCCGGCCGTACCGGCGGCGCGCCAGAGCAAGGGGAACAAAGGCGGGCGCCGTGGCCATGCCCTATGGTCCGTATGCAGGCTGCGTCAACCCGTAGCCGGGGAGATTGCCGCATATCGCTACATGTCCGCGCGCGTCCTGAACATTGATGGACAGGTCCGTCTGTGAGAGCGAGCCGGAGAGGTAGGTCACGCTAACCGCCTGACCACTGTCATTCGACTGCATGGCGGATAAACGATATTTGAGTGCGCTGGGACCGCCGCAATGGCTGCCGATGATGCCGACCGTGTACGCCGTCCGCGGGGCCAGCGTCTCGGCGTAGACGGCGACCTCCGTGCCCAGCGTTCTGGACATATCCACCGTCCCCTGCGGAGTAATGTGTCGCGTGACGAGGGCATGGTTGGGGTCCGCGGCCCCGCTGGCCTCGGGCGGCCGCAGATCAACCTCGACGCCGGCCTGATAGATGGCGCCGCATATCACGCCGGGACCAGGCGTCTTGGTCTCATCCATTTGCTTGAGCGGCACGTCGATGGACCAATCTCGGGCGACACTCGACGCGCTGAGCTTGGTTGCCAGCAGGGCGTTGCCGCGACTATCCGTCGTCAGATCGGGCAGCATATAGTGCGCTGTGCCAGGCGCGCCAGGGCCGCACGCGCCAGCGTAGATCAGGGCATTATAGGTCGTCCGGGGCCGCAGATGGGCCACGGAGAGCCCCAGCCGCAAGCCGGTGATGTCCGGCGTGATGACGAGAGCGCCCGTCGCGCTGCTCTTGCTGTTGCGCGGTAAGAGCAGCGCCGCCCCATAGCGCGCCTCGGCCGTTGTGCCGACGCGCGTCGCGGTGTGACCGTGGCGCGGCGCGGCGACAAGGGCCGGGAGGGCCAGCGTCAGAGCCGCTATCGCGGCAAGAATCGTTCTCGTTGTCACATACATTTTCATGGCCATCTACTCAATGCTTTCCATGGTCGTACCGCTGAAGTACGCCATGTCGTAGCCGCCATGTTCTTTGATAATGGCGATCAGCTTGTCCGCGGCGGCGCGGTCGGGGCTGGGCATCGACAGCACGATGCGTCCGTTCTCGACGTGCGTGGCGTAGTGCTCGGCCTGCTGCGTCTCGCCGGCGGCGCCCTTCATGAAGCGCACGCTCTTCTGTAGCAGGCTGCCGGGTCCCTGCGCCTCCTGGCTCAACGCGGCTGCCGCCGACCGTCCCTCCAGCCGCTCCACGTCGACGTCCTGGTCCTTGAGCGCTCGCTCGGCCTTGCGCGCCGTCTCGTCGTCGTCGACGACGGCATACAGGCGCCGCTTTTGCAGCGTCCCGGCCCCATCAACCTTGTGACTTTGATCCTCCGCGCTATCCTCTCCCCTGCCCAACGTGCGGGTCAACTGATGCACGAGGGTGGGCATGTAGTCCTCGAACCAGCGCGCCATTTCTTGCTTCTCGCCAAGGATCTGCTGGCAGACGCGCAGCGTCTCCTCGTCGTCGCCGCGGCGCGCCGCCGCGACAAGCGCGCCCAGCAGCGCGATCTCGTAGTGGACGGCCGCGACGTCGACGATGTCGTTCTTGACCAGCGTGCTACTGACGGGCCTGGCCCACAGGTCCTTCATACTGTTCAGAAAGGTCGGCAACCCGCCTTTATTGAGCGAGGAGGTCTCACCCCCCAGGCGCATCACGCAGTCCTGCAGCATATTGGCGTGCCGGTGGAGTTGCTCCAGGTACTGCTGGACCTGGTCCTCCATCTCGTGCTGGCCTATGAGGTCGGCGATTTGCGTCTCCATGACGTCGATCAGCGCGCTCTCGGCGCCGTAGGCGTCGGCCAGCCAACTCCGTAAAAGGTCGGTCTGTCGCATGGCTCACCCTTTCCCCTGCTTCGGCCTGGCCCCGCGCCTGCCCCTGGACCCGTTCCTGACGGCCGCGCGTCGGACCTGCGCGGCTACGACGCCCGTGGCGTGCGTCCCGGTCTGGCCGGCGCCGGACGCGAATTTGCCATGGTAGCCATCGCGCGACGACAAAAAGGCGACGAGGTCGTTGACGTCTCCTGGCCGGAGGATAGGCGCGAAGGCCGGCATGTTCTCGCCGCCATTGAGGATACGGATCGTGATGTCGGAGGGGGTCAGGCGGCTGCCCACGGCCGAGAGGTCGGGACCGCGGATGCCGCCGTGGCCGTCGATCTGGTGACAATACTCGCACGTCGCGGAGTGCCATAACTGAGCGCCCCGCGCGATCTGCGAGTTGGAGGGGGCACCGATAAGATTCGACGGCAGCACCGTGGCATTGAAGCGCGGCGACCATCCCGCCACGTCCCCCGAGATCGTCATGATTGCGATCATCAGCACGCACATCACGGCGACGAACGCGGCCCAGGGACGCCGCAATGGGTTGCGTTCGCCCTTGTTGAATACCAGGGGCAGAGCGAACATGGCCAGGAAGAACAGCGCCGGAAACAGGATCATGGCCGTGTCTTCCAGGTCCTTTGGCAGTAGGGCCAGCGCCGCGAAGTACCACAGGAAGTACCAATCGGGACGCGGCTCGGCGATGACGTTGGACGGATCGGGCGCCGTCACCAACGCCGGGGCTCCGACCGTGAGCGTGAGGGCCAGCACGGCCACGACGACGCCAGTGGCAAACACAACTTCGCGCCACAGCCCGTCGGGGAAGTAGGGCACGCCCACGCGCTTGAGCATGTCCTCGTACCACCGACGATAGGTCTTGGGATCGACCGCGTGCCCTAGCGCCGGGTTCTCGGAGATGCCAACCTTCAGCACCATAAAGAGGTGGAACCCGATGACGGCAAAGAGGAGGCCCGGCAAAATAAAGACGTGGATGGCGTAGAACCGGCTCAAGGTGGTCGCGTTGATGGAGTGGCCGCCGATCAGGAAGGACGCCAGCCAATTGCCGATAAGGGGGAAGCGCGCCGCCTGCGCCGCGATGATCAGAATGGTCCAGATGCCGTTCTGGTCCCAGCGCAGGATCTGGCCCGTGAAGACAATGCCCAGTGTCAGGATCAGCAGCACCACGCCCGAGAGCCAGTTGACCTCGCGCGGGTACTTGAAAGCCCCGGTGAGGAAGACGCGCAGTACATGGATGCCGATGAAAATCAGCATCATCATCGAGCTATAGAAGTGGATGCCGCGTATCTGACTGCCCAGCAGGGCGCCGTTGGTGATCCACTGCAGGCTCTGGTAGGCCCCGCCGGTCGAGTCGACGTACTGCGAGGCCAGGGGAATACCGCTGACGACCGCCACGATGAAGGAGGCCAGCGTGGCGGCGCCAAAGACATACATCCACCCGCTCCAGCCCGCGGCGGGCGGAACGGGATGCGTCATTATCTGCCTGGTGATCGAAATCAGGCCGGTCCGGTCCTCAAAAGCCTCGTACGCGCGCTTTATCATGCCCATGCTGCCCTCTAACCCTGCCCCCTCAGTTGTCCAGGTCCCGGTTCCTGGATGATAGTGTGTGACGACCAGAACAAGCGGCCCACCGCCCGTCACGTCGCCGGTCATGACGTTGGCGATTAGTAGGCGAACGGAATTGGAGCCGTCTTTAACTCCACGTACCCGTCCCGGATGCGTGTCCGGTACTGCTGCAAGGCGCGCGGCGGCGGCCCCGCCGCGACCTCACCATTGGCGTAATAGACCCCGCCGTGGCAGGGACAGTAGAACAATTGGGCCTCGGGGGTCCAGCGGACGGGGCAGCCCAGATGCTGGCAATACTCGGAGAAGGCAATAAAGGCGGTCGGGCTGACGCGGCGCAGCCACGCCGTCTCCTTGCTGGCGTCGCCGCTCCAGGGATGCTGAGACGCATTCTGGAACACAACCTGCGTCGTGCTGCTGACGGCAAAGTCGTCGACCTTGCCCACGACGCGCCACACCTCGTCTGGCGGCTGCAACAGCGGTTGCAGCAACACCCCGAGGACGGGCAGCCCCACGATCGCCGAGATCAGACCGCCGCAGCCCAGGATGACCAGGACCAGGAATTTGCGCCGCTCCGGTGAGTACGGTTCTTCCTGCTTGAACTCTCGCGCGCCCCGCGCAACGTCGCGCGCCTCGCGCCCGATCACATCTTTCATAACGATGGCCTCCGCCGAGTGTTAAAAGAATCAACGTCAACGCGCCGGCTCCGGCCGGGGGCTACTCATTGAGCAGATCGTTCACCCAGCCGATCATGGATATCACGAAAAGGATCAGGCCGGCGCCGAAGGTCCAGATGTCACTGATTGTACCCCAGAGCATAAAGGCGAGACCACCGGCAAACAAGATCGGCCAGTAGGTCGAGCGCGGGATAATCTCCGGCTTGGGACGGCTCCAACCGGGACGCGGCGCCGTGTCCGTGTCGCGCTCCGGCGCCGCATCTACGGCCGTGGTCGCCTCGCCGCTCCTGACCGCGCTCCCGGTCGTGATCGCGACGCGCGTCGGATCGTTGCGATACACGCGCGCGGCGACGGCCGCGCCTAGCGCGGTGATAAGGCTGATCAACACTCTCCACATACGGCCTACTCATCCTCTCCATTCCTACGTTTCAACGCGTTGTCCGGCGCCGCCATCCCCCCTGGCCCTAGCCGCCGCCACCGCGACCAGGAGTTGCCGCCATGCGCGGCGTCTCCTGAGCCAGGGGGACCTCTATCTCCTCATCCTGGTCGGACTCGCGGTACCACCGCGCCAGCGCGATGGACGAGGCCAGGAGATAGACGGGGCTGCTCAGGGTCCACATCAGGAGTCCGCCCAGCTGCTGGTCGGCCAACGCCGAGAAGTTCCACTGCCCCTGTCCTCGGCCGCGGATGAGCGGCAAGAGGCCCAACCGATCCACCGGATGCAGATAGGCCGGATACAGGCCCAGCGGCGCCAGGGTGATGATGATCCCCAGCAAGCTGCTGGCCAGGCCCGCCGCGACCAGGTAGGCCACGGCGCCAAGCGACGGGAGGCGTTTCCGTCCCGGCAAGGGCGCGATGACCGGCCACCAGAAAATCGTCGCCGACACCAGGAAGCAGAGGTGCTGCAGGATGTGGACGCCCTGGGAGCGCAGCGCCAGGTCATACAGGGCAGGGACGTGCCAGACCCACAGCGTGCCCATCCCCAGCGCCCAGGCCAGCAGCGGCCGTCCCAGCGCGCGCTCGACCCGATCCGCCGGCGTCCACCGCACCAGCCGTTCAAAAGCCCGCGCCGGGATACCCAACAGCAGCAACGGCGGGACGGCCAGCACCAGCAGGAGATGCTGGAGCATGTGCGCGCTGAAGAGATAGCCATCGCCGAGCACGTCGATCGGCGAGATCAGCGCGAGCAGCAGCAGCACAACGCCCGTTACAAAGAGAGCTGCCCGCGGTGTCGCCCGCGTTGCGACGGGACGGACCTCGACCCAGTAGCCCACCAGCAGCGCGGCGCAACCGATGAGCACCGAGGGCTCCCAGTCCCAGGCGCCGAATATGACCTGTTGGGTTGTCATCGTGTCGTGCCCGTTTCCCCTGTTGTCGTTGAATCGTTGATCCGCGCGCCGATGCGCGTGCGCGTCGCCCCATCCGGACTCGTATCAGTGCAAGGCGTGGGCCGCTGTTTTTCCGGCCAGCGACCACAGGTAGACGGTGGGGAAAATCACGACCCACACCGCGTCGACGAAGTGCCAGTACAGGGCGACCGTATTGTAGGCCGAGGAACGGGCGCCGTCGCGGAACTTGCCGCCCATCACCAGGACGAACAGCATCGTGAGCAGCAGCAGCCCGATCAAGACGTGGAACCCGTGGAAGCCCGTCAGCGCATAGAACGTCGTGCCAAAGATATCGCGGTGCGGGGTCATGCCCAGGCGGCTGGTCAGGTCCAGATACTCGGACGCCTCGCCGTACAGGAACGTCGCGCCCAGCCCGATGGTGAGCAGCAGCCAGATCTTCATCATGATGTCCCGGCCCTTTTTGTGGCTGCGCTCGGACAGGATGATGGTGAGACTGCTGGCGTACAGGCAGGCCGTGAAGATGCCCGTCCGCCCCACGTCCAGCGCGTTAAAGGCGCTGGGGCCGCCCGCATTGGCGGGAGAGTCGCGGTAGAACACATACGCCAGGATCAGCACGGTAAAGAAGACCGCCTCCGAGGCGATAAAGAGCAGCATGCCCACGCGATACTTGTTCGCCATCGTTTAGATGCCCTCCGTCGCGCGCCGCTTCTTCCAGTCGGGGTTCTCGGGGTGCGCCAGGTCCCACAGCGGACGCCGGCTGCGCACCGGCGGCACCTGCTCGAAGCTGGGCACCGGCGGCGGCGAGGGCGTGGCCCACTCCAGCGTCCAGGCTTCCCAGGGGTTGGGACCGGCCTCTTCGCCCTTGCGCAAGCTATAGACGATGTTGATGGCGAACGCCAGCACGCCCAGCGCCAGGATCGCCGCGCCGATCGACGAGATGAGGTTCAGCAGGCCCCACCACGGATAGTTGTGGTAGCTATAGATGCGGCGCGGCATGCCGATCAAGCCCAGGATGTGCTGCACCATGAAGGCCATGTTGAAGCCGATGAACATCAGCCAGAAGTTGACCTTGCCCAGCCGCTCGTCGAGCAGCTTGCCGGTGATCTTGGGGAACCAATAGTAGGTACCGGAGGCCACGGCAAAGACGGTGCCGCCGAACAGCACGTAGTGGAAGTGCGCCACCAGGAAGTAGCTCGCCGTCATCTCCCAATCGATGGGGAAGGCCGCGAACATCACGCCGGTGACGCCGCCGATGACGAACTGGGGGATAAAGGCCAGCGCGAAGAGCATCGACGTGGTGAAGCGGATCTGGCCGCCGATCGTGGTCGCGGTCCAGTTGAAGATCTTGATGCCCGTTGGTACGGCGATCAGGAAGCTGCCCACGCTGAAGGCCATGTTGAGCGTGTCGCCCATGCCGGCCGCGAACATATGGTGGCCCCACACCAGGAGGCTCAACAGGACGATGCCTCCCGTGGCCCCGGCCACGAACTGGTAGCCGAAGATCGGCTTGCGCGAGAAGACGGGGATGACCTCCGAGATCATGCCCCAGGCCGGGATGATCATGATGTAGACCTCGGGGTGCCCGAACGACCAGAAGGCGTGCTGCCACAGCAGCGGTTGGCCGCCGTGGGCAACGGCGAAGAAGTTGCCGTCCAGCAGCCGGTCGAACAGCATCATCACCAGGCTGGCGTTGAGCGAGGGGATGGCCAGCAGCAGCAGGATGCCGTTGAGCAGGGTCATCCAGGTGAAGAGCGGCAGCCGGCGCAGCGTCATGCCCGGCGCGCGCATGGTCAGGATGGTCACCATCAGGTTGATGCCGGCCCCGATGGTGCCGATGCCGGTGACGATCAGCGCGATGGCATAGTAGTCCATGCCGGAGTTGGCGGTGTAGGTGAACTGGGTCGACAGCGGGGCAAAGGCGTACCAGCCCGCATCGGGCGCGCCGTTGGCCAGGAAGCTGTAGTAGAGCAGGATGCCGCCGAAGGTGAACAACCAGAAGGAGACCGCGTTGAGGCGCGGGAAGGCCATGTCGTTGGCCCCGATCTGCAGCGGCGCAAAATAGGTTGAGAAGCCGATCAACATGGGCATCACGACGAGGAAGATCATCGTGACCCCATGCATGGTAAAAATCTGGTTGTAGGCCTGCGGCGTGAGGGCGTGGTTATCAGGCGAGGCGAGCTGCAGGCGGATCAGCAGCGCTTCGATGCCCCCGACGACGAAAAAGAAAAAGGTCACGCACAGGTACATCACACCAATCTGCTTATGGTCGACCGTGGAGAGCCAGGCCAGCACGCCGTTGGTGTACTTGAGCGACGGCAGAGGCTCGTCGACGTCGGGGACGAGGGGCTGGGCGGTTGGGTTGATCACACTCATCGTAAGCTCTCCAGGTAGGCGCTCAGGTCGCGGGCTTGCGCCTCGCTCAACTGGAAGTTTGGCATGTGGACGCCGGGCTTGATCGTATCCGGGTTGAGCAGCCACTGCTCCATATGGGCGGGCGTGTTGCTGACCGCTCCGGCCGCGAGGAGGGAGCGGCTGCCGATATGCGTCAGGTTGGGGGCATAATCGACGCTCGGTTGCGGGCCGGTCCCATTGACGCCCCGCAGGTAGTGACAGCTCGCGCACGCGTAATACGTGAAGAGACTGGCCCCGGCTCGTACCTCGCTCGACGTGTACCCCGCCGCCGGTTGCAGGGTCGATGGGGCGGCGGGCCGCTGCAATTGCTGGCGCTGCCAGGCGTTGAACTGGGCCTGAGACTCGGCGACGACGTCGAAGAGCATCCAGGCGTGCCCCGCGCCGCAGAACTCGGCGCAGTCGCCATGGTACACAGCGGGCTTATCCGCCTCCAGCCAGATATAGTTGGTTTGCCCTGGCACCGCCTCGATCTTGGGACCCAGTTGCGTGGCCCAGAAGTCGTGGATGACATCGGCCGATTCAACCGCCACGACCCAGCGTTGGCCCACCGGGATGTGCACCACGTTGGCGGTAACGACGCCGGACGGATAGCGTATCTCCCACCACCATTGGTGGCCGATCACCGTCAGGCGGTTCGGGTTGCGCGCGGCGTCGCCGTTGAGCGAGATCTGGCCCGGCGAGGAGTCGATCATGGCCTTGACCGTGGCGCCGAAGAGCCCCGTGACCAGGATGAACGGGATGATCGTCCAGGCGACCTCCAGCCTGACGATCCCGAACGTCTGCGGCGGCTCCCCCTGCTGGCCGGGCCGGGCGCGATAGCGGATCAGCGAGTAGACAAGGACCCCGCTGATACCGACGATGATCAGGAGGGAGATAATGATGGTGAAGATGAACAGGTTTGAGATCGCAGTCGCCTGCGGCGACATGGGATTGAACACGGAATGGTTTAACACGCTGCCCCCATCACAACGACACTGCTGTTTTGTCTCGCGCGTCGCACATTAGTCGCACAATCGTATGGTCAAGCGCCGTGCCGCGCTCTCCCAGGGCCAGTTGCTGTCCGGTACGTGCTATGCTATGGGGCATCGTCGGTCCGCGATAACGGTCGCGGGACGCCGTTATCTACTCTACCGTGTTACACCAACGCCATCACTTTGTCCAATCTCGTATCCATCACGCGACAAACACGGTCCACGCGCTGAGTTCACGTGGGCGTCCAGGGCATCGGCCGACCCGACGGACACACCCTCGGATCGGCTCACTGCTATAATATATCATGACGTGACGTAAGTGCGCGCGTCGGGGATGGACCCGGACAGAGAGGGAGGGCCGACTATGGCCGATCATGACATTGTGTTGACCTGGTTGAACGACGCCTACAGCGTTGAAAACGCGCTCGTCCACGTGCTGGAACGGCACGCCAAAGCGGCCAAAGACTATCCTCACGTTCGGAGCAAAATCGCTGAGCACCTCGCTCAGACCCGCCGCCACGCCGAGCTTATCGCGGACCGTGTCGCGGCGCTTGGTAGTCGCCCGTCCGCCCACAAAGGCCAGCTAGCCGGCCGCTTCGCACCAGTACAAAACATTCTTACCGGTCCTGTTGACGAGGAGGACGTGCTCAAGAACAGCATCTCTGACTACGCCGCGGAGAACGTCGAAATCGCCACCTACCTGGCGCTGATGACGGCGGCGGAGGACACCGCGGATACCGCGACGGTCCAGGTCTGCCAGCGAATCCTGACGGACGAGCGAGAGATGGCAGGCTGGCTCGACGAGCACATACCTCTGCTGGCCGACCGTATCGTTCGTCAGGCCATCCCCACAGGGGACTCGTAGACCGACGGAGAGCACGGGCATGCGCGACACTGCCTGCCCGCAAGGCGCTGCTGTTCCGCAGCGCGGGTGTGCCCCGAGATTGTGATGGTGGGTGCGATCGAGCCTGCGACTGCGGTCGCACGGCACACCACCGCGCTGGACCGGGACCGGCCGCAGCCGGTCGGGGGCCAGTCAGCCATGGGCCGACTGCGGTCGGGCGGGGCCCGCCGGCACGCTGCTCCTACCCCCGTTCCGACACCGCGGTGTCCGTCGTGTGCCATGCGACCGCAGTCGCAGGCCCTGTCTCACAATCTCAGGGCGCACCCCTGCTGTTCGGCCGGATAGGGATGACGGCGGTGACAGTGTTAGACTATAGACTATAATAGAATCGCTACCGTACACGCAGAGGCGCCCGCGTGACTGGCTCCGAGCGAAAGGCTTCGCGCCGTGATCGATACACCCGTCAAGCAGACCCTTGACATCCCGCCCGCGTTCTATCGCGATGACGAGCCGCCCCCGCCGCTCGATGATCCGCATTGGCGTGAGTGGCGGCACGATGACGGAGACGACCGCCTATCGCGGTGGATCATCTATGGATTGCCGGCGCTACTGATTGTCGCAGCTGCGTTCCACGCCGTGCTAATCCTAGTCGTTCTCAAAAGGGTTCCGGCGTAGTCCTCGGTAGACCCTTTGCCCTCTGATAATCGAACAGGGTCGGTGAGAGATGGGAGAAATGGTGATCGTATCCAACCCGGATAGGGACCGCCACATGTTGCTCACCGACGCCGACTACCGTTATCAGGCCGACTTTCGCTACGCGCTGAGCCGTTTCCTGCATGTGTCGGCGGACAACGCGCGCACGGCCGGCGTCACCCCGCAGCAACACCTGCTCCTGCTGGCCGTGCGCGGCCACCCCTCGTACCCCGCGGTGACTATCGGCGAGGTCGCCGAGTACCTGCAGGTGCGTCACCACAGCGCCTCGTTGCTGATCGAGCGCGCCATTCGTCGCGGCGCGAAGCCGTCCCTCCTCCATCGTGTCCAGGATTCCGCCGACCGTCGGCGCGCCCTCGTTTCGCTCACGCCCGAGGGTGAGGATATCCTGGAGCGTATCACGGTCGCCAACCGAGCCGCGCTGGCCATCTGGCCCCAGGTCGTGGCGGGCTTTCCGAGGAGCCCGATCGAGCGGCTCGAATCGGAGTCCTCGGGCAACGTCGAGGCAGCGTGGGAATGACGCTGCCGTGGCCGCCGATCATGTGGTAACATAGCGGCGCCTCTCTGTCGGGTGCGCTCTCCGATGAGCCGCACTCTTGAAGAGAATGTCATCCCAAGGGTCTCGAAGAGTCTCGTTGCGCCTTGCTGGACGCCCCGCCGGCTGGTATCGTGGGACAGGGGACAGATGGGGGTTGGGCCTGTCGCCTGGCGGCCAACGCGGAGAGACGGCCGGGAGGTGAGAGGAAGGGGGTATCGACATGGACGCGCTCACGATACGCTGCCGCTTGGTCGCCGGTGAGGAGGCGCGCCACCGGCTCTGGACCTTGATGGCGGAGGCGAACACGCCGCTGATCACGCGCCTGATCGATCTCATCAATGGGCATGGTATGGTGATTTCGAGGCGTGGCCGCGCCGAGGGAGATTGCCCGCCGGCCTTGTCCACGCGTGGTGCCAGAACCTCCGGAGGAAGCCGCCGTACGCGGGCCAGCCGGCGCAGTTCTACCTGTCGGCGGCGCACACGGTCGAGCACATGTATGCCTCCTGGTTCGCGTTGCACGACCGGGCACGGCGCGCGCACGATGGCCAGCGGCGCTGGCTTGACATGCTCCAGAGCGACGCACAACTCGCCCTGGACGCCGGACTCGCCCTCGACGCACTGCGGCGCGAGGCGACATCCGTGCTGGCCCACGCGTCCCGCGAGACCGGCATCAGAGCGGACGGCGTGCGCGGTTCCGAGCGGTCGCGCCTCTATCGACATCTGATGGCGGCGTACGACACCGCGCCCGTGGTGTCGCGCTGTGCCATCGCCCTCGTGCTCAAGGGCGGCCTGACCGTGCCAGACACCGAGGAGGACCCGGACCGGCTGGCGCGCCGCCGCCGCGCGGTGGAGATCCGCATCGAGCGTTTGACCGAGCGCCTCGGGGGCCGCAGGCCGGTCGGGCGTACCCTCACCGACGACACGTATCTCCGGGCGCTCACGGCCATGGCCGAGGCGCTCCCCGCGGATGAGACGGAGGCGCGGTCCTGGCAGGACGCGCTGCTGCGCGCGCCCGACCCGCTCCCTTTCCCAGTGCATCTGCGCGACAACGGCGCGATGCGCTGGTCGCGCGACGCGTCCGGTCGTATCCAGGTGCGCATCTCTGGCCTGGCGGGGGATAGCTTCGCGGTCTACGGCGACCGGCGGCAGATGCACTGGTTCGGCCGCTTCGTCGAGGACCAGCGCATCCAGCGCGAGGGCCGGCACTCCAGCGCGCTCTTCACGCTCCGGTCGGCGCACCTCGCTTGGCAGGTCCGCGCGGCCGCGGCCGTAGACCGCGCGGGGGATCGAGGCGACAACCCCTGGGAACGCTATGGGCTGACGTTGTTCTGCACGGTCGACGCGCGCCTCTGGACGCGGGAGGGGACGAAGGCCGTGCGGCGGGAAAAGGCGGCGGCGGTCGGGGCCACCCTGACGCGCCTCCGCGAGAAAGGCGATCTCAGCGAGGCGCAACGCGGGTACGCGCGCCGCCTCACCTCGACGCTCGAGCACATGGATGGCTACGAGGGGCGACCTGGCGCGCATCCGTCCGGCGGCGACCCTGACATCGTGCTCGGCGTAGGGATCGGGCGCGACGTGCCGGTCACGGTCACGGTCGCGGTCGTGGAGGCCCGGCAGGGAACGGTCCTCGCGTCCTACACCGCCCACCAATTGCTCGGAGACGACGGCCACCTGCTCACGCGCCGGCGGCGGGAGCAAGTCCGCGAAGGCCATCGCCGCCACGTCGCGACGCGCCGCGGCGTGGCGCTCCCCCCCGGAGAGTCGCAGCTAGGCCTGCACGTCGACCGCCTGCTGGCGCGCGCCATCGTCGCTGTCGCCCGCCGGCACCGCGCCGGTGCGCTCGCGCTGCCCTTGCTCGGCGACGTGCGCGAGGCCGCCGAGGCCGAGGTGCGCGCGCGGGCCGAGCGCAAGCGGCCCGGCTATAAAGAAGGCCAGCGGGAGTACGCGAAGCAGTACCGGGTGAGCGTCCATCGCTGGCCCTTCGGCCAGTTCGCCGCCAGTCTCCGTGCGGCAGCGACGCGCCAAGGTATCCCGATTAAGGTATCCCGATTGAGGAGGGGCGCCACCCGTTGGTTGGCGCCCCTCGTGAGCGTGCCCGCGACGTAGCGCTCGACGCGTATCGCTCACGCTGTAGCGTGGCGGGACCCTCGGGACCCCATGGAGACGAAGGGGAGTGAAAGAACGAGAACGCGGCTGCGCTCGCTGCAGGCGCGTCATGAGGATTGTTGCAGGCAACCCCAGCCCCCCAGTGATGTCGAAGCGGGATGATGAAGCAGGGCGGCATGGGCTGCGTTACCTTTGGGCCAGTTCGGCCAGTTCGGCCAGTCCGACCGCATGCGGTGCGTCGTGTCGGGAGCGAGGTCGCCGACATGGCGGCAGCGGGGTGAGGTTGCCGTGACCGGGCAGGGTGCGCTATCCTGCCAGTAGAACAGCGCCGCAGCGTATGTCCCGTGGGGGCCGCTATGCTGTGCCAAATGGGGGTTAGTTTGGCCGTCGCAGGGACGGCCCTGCTTTCTGGCCCTGGTCGCTGCCCATCCCGATGCCGCCGCCCTTGTGGGCGGGAAAAAGGTGCGCACCCGGCAACACGGACACGGGCTAACCGTAGCGGTGGCGACCGACGCACCCCCGCGCGAGGGGGACTCCCCCTATCTCTTCTCTCCACCCGATCGTCACGGGCGGGAAAGTGCCGTCGCAACGACAATTGCAGGCGGATGGGGATTGAAAGTTCGACCTCGACCGTGAGCGCGCCAAGCTGTGGGAGAGTCGCAACGACAATTGCAGGCGGATGAGCATTGAAAGTAGTGGACGCAGGACCGGGAACGGGGAAAACTCGGGTCGCAACGACAATTGCGGGCGGATGGGAGTGTGAAAGACGCCGATCCGCGAGATCTTCGCGCCTGCCCAGGCGCAGCGACCATTGTGCACGAGGGATTGAGAGTCGTTCCAGTGCGACACTTGCTTCGCCCACAAGATCGTCGCATCGACAATCGTTCATGCATGGATATGCGAGGGGCCACGGTCGTCAAATCTGACGCCCACACCGCTTGCCGCTTACGCCGTGGTGTGTGGATAGTCGTGTTCGCAGATTCTCTAACCGTTGTCAACAATTCGTGACTTGCGTCACGAATGTGATATCAGTGACAAATAATGTGATATTGTACATAGGGGCTGGCGGTCGTTATAATCCCACGTCGGCCGCCGCGTTCTCGTTGAAGAGCGAGCCATCGCGGATGTAGCGGCGCACCATGGGCACGCTCTTGTGGCCGGTCTGCGCCATGATGGCGCGTTCGCTCACGCCGGCTGCGGCGGCGGCAGTGGCGAGCCCCGCGCGCAGACTATGGCCGGCATAGCGCGCGGCATCGAGCCCCGCCGCCTCGGCCGCGCGCTTGACGATCAGGGCCACGCTCTGGTCCGTCAGACGAGTGGGCCGCACCTGCCCATGACGGTTGATCGGCCGGAACAGGGGGCCGTTGATAATGCTTGCCGCGATGCGCCAGTGCTCGACGGCGCGCACCGGGCAGGTGGGTAGCCGCGCGCCGTAGGGAATGCCGACCTGACGGCCCTGTCTCTCCTGGTCGGTCTTGCCGCGCCGGACGGTCACGACGAGGCCATCGCGGGTCGAGACGACGTCGCCGACGTCGAGGGCGACCAATTCGCCGCGCCGAAAGGCCCCGGCAAAGCCGAGCAGCAACAGCGCGCGGTCGCGCCAGCCTGGCAACGCGTCGGGCAGCGTTGCCACCATGGCCCGCACGTCGGCGGTCACGGCGGCCTGCTTGCCGACCTGCGCCGTCCCATGGGTGCGGCGGATACCGGACCAGACCGCGCGCACCGAGGCGTGGGTCGTGGGAGACTCAAGCTCGGCCGCTTTATGCGCCTGGGCGATGGCCACCAGCCGCCGCTGCAGCGTGCTTGTCTTGCAGTGCGCGGCGCGGTCTGCCAGGTACAGCGCCACGGTCTCCGGCGCGGCCGGCAGCGCGCCGCGCCCGCGCTCCTGGCACCACGTCGTGAAATCGGCCCAGTCGGCGCGATAGGCGCGGCGCGTATTGGCGGCGCGCGCCGCGCGCGCATAGTCTCGCGCCCGCTCGGCCGTCGTATATAAGGTGGGAGGCGGCGCAGCCACCTGCGGGACGAGTGCGGTCGCTAGTGCAGGCGGAGTGTGGCCCTGCAACCCGCCCCTATCAGTATCGCCATCTATAGCGAAGCCATCTCTCGCGTTGGCGATATCCCGAGCATGCGTGTGGTTGTCGTGGTCGCCGGTCGGACACATTGTCGATGTCCCTTCCCGAACAATTCACATACTACTGGGGCAGTTCGGCGACATTAGGGATCGCAGGCCATATCGCGCCAGCCCCCTTCCCAGTATGTGTGGGTGCGTATCCCCTGTAGATCTCCTCGAACAGGGCACGGGTGACACCGAATGCATCGAGGCTTGGTGTAGCCGCGCCTGTACGGTCGGGACCGTTATCACGAGTCTCGTTGCTCGCCCCGTCACAGGCCGGCCAGCTAGGGGCGGGCAATGTCCCTCCTGGGATCATGTCGTCACGAACTTCGATGATGTCCCCGATGCGGACCGGGACGCCGACGGATATGTGCGCTATATCCCTGCGCATCGCGTCCCAGTCACCGTGGGCGAAATTGTTGCGCAGATCGCGACAGTCCTTGCGCAAACCCTTTGACTCGTCGGATTCGCGAATCTCAATCCCGCACTCTCGGCGTAGACCTTCGATAAACACATCGACATAACTCAGGGTTGACGCCGAGTTGCGATGCTGACCCTGACTTGTGCCCTGCTGGCCCTGCTGGCCCTGGCTTGTGCCCTTGTGTCGGCGTCGATGTCGGCGTCGACGCCGGCTCACGCCCTGATCCAGGGCCTCAACTTGCGCGACTGTTGGTTGTGCCTGGGGCGCAATACCCTGCTTATACAACGTCGCCCAGATCAGTTTCATCCCCCTCTCCGTAGCGGCCGCGAGTAACAGCAGACACATCGCGGGCGCAAGAACGTCGCGTGTGTCCTCTGCCAGGGATGAGAGGCGATGGGCACCATACAGTTCCTCAGCGATGCGATCGTCCGACTGGCTATTCTTCGGGTCGGTGTAGACCTTGCCCGACTCGAGATAGGCAAGCCCCGGCGCGAGATCGGCGACCTGGGTGGCCGCTCCCTCTAGGCAGAGGCGACAGAAATCGGCGAGTTGATCCAACTCCGTGTAGATCAGGTGGAGTGTCGCGGACAGCGCGTGCTTCCGGTCCGCAGTGAGCTGATCTGGGTCCTCCTGCGCGCGCCGGTCCTCGCGCGCGGCCTCCTCCATCGCGTCGTAGGCGTCTTGCCCCCAGTGATACGCGTCGCCCTTGGCCTCAGCGCCTCCCATGGTCACATCCATCCCTTTCGCCCACATCCGTCGGCGAGGTTTCAACAGCGTACCTACTCTAGTATAAGCATATCCGATTTCCAACTAGCGATAAGTGATGATTATCGCTAGTTAGAAGCATAACATAAAGATGACGCGGTCAGTGCATACAGGCCCTCGACCCCGATGCTGCTCGCGCGTAGATACAACCATGACACACTGTGAAGCGCCTGCCCCACCGTGCGGCCGCTTTAGCTTATGGCTTGGTGAAGAGGCTTCGCCAGTCGTACGCGGCAAGGAGATGCTCCAGCGTGGCCTCGCGCGTCGCCGGCCACTTGTCCGCCCCGTAGGCTTTGAAGCTCGGCTCACCCGTGCTCAACAGCCAGAGGCGGAGCCGCTCGAACGCTGGGGCGCCCCCATAGCCGGCGAACAACGGCTCCCACCAGCGGGTTTCGGGCGAGAACTGGCACATCATCTCCAGTCCGACCTTGGCGAAGTCGGCCTCGGCAGCGCCCGCCGATGCGACTTCCATGTCCACCACCCCGGTCACCCGCCCCGCCCCGCCGCGGCGCTCGAGGAAGAACTGCTCGGCGTGGCAGTCCCCATGCACAAAACGCGGCGGCTGGTAAGCCGCCGCCAGCGCGTCCCCTAGCGTCGCGAAGATGCTCTCTAAGCGCGCGCTCAGGGCCCCCGAAAGGTGCGGCCGGTCGACGTCGAGGAGGGACAGCGCCTCCCGTTGCGCGCGCTCTGCCTCCCAGATGGGGTGCTGCCACGCGTCGGGATGCGGCGGCGCCTGCGGCCCGTCCGGCTCCATGAGATAGCCAGGAAACCGGAAGGCAATCGCGTGCATGCGGCGCAGGTAGGCCCCCGTCGCCTCGAGCAACGCGGCGAACTCTGTCGTCTCGCTCTGGTGGAGAAGCGGGACGAGGGAGGTCCCAGCGAGTTCGCCGAGCAGCAGGAAGGGACGCCCGAGCGGGTTGTCGAGATCGGCAGCCGCCAGGACCACGGGAGGAGTCGGCAAGTCGTGGGCCGCGAGGATCGTATAGGCGGCCTGCTCGTGCCGCACGCAGCCGATTTCCTTGCCGCGGTCCCCGCCGTACCAGTCCTTCGTGTACACCTTGAGAAAAAGGGTCTCACCCCCTTGCCGCAGACGCCAGACATCGTTGGCGTGCTTGAGGTGGGTGACTTCGACGGGACCATGGCGATCGGCGAGGTGCAGGACATTCGTTGCTTGTTGGGTCGTCAGCTCGGGCGCCGCGCCCATCATACCCTCCTTCGGCTTCGGCGTCCAGCTCTGCCGCCGCGTCGAGAATGTCGTCGCGCATGAAGGCGCCGAGGTAATGGTCAGAAGGCCGCTCTACGCGCTGGGGACGGGCTCCGCGCTGCTCAACGCGGCGTCGATCTCGGCGAGCGTCTCCTGGTCAAGGCGCCAGTCGGCGGCTGGCAGCGCGTCCGTGATGTGCGACGGCTTGCGCACGCCGACGATAGCCGAGATCAGGGCCGGATTGGCGAGCACCCAGGCGATGGCCAACTGCGCCACGGTGCGGTCGTAGCGCGCGGCGATCTCCTTGAGCCTGGCGACAACGGCCAGGTTGCGGCGCAGCCCCTCGCCGGTGAAGCGCGGGTCGCGGGAGCGCCAGTCGCTCTCGTCGAAGGCGGTGTGCTCGTCGTAGCGGCCGCCCAGCAGGCCGGAGGCCAGCGGGCTATAAGCCACCACGCCGATACCGTTCTCACGGCAGAAGGGCAATACCTCGGTCTCAACACCGCGATCGAAGAGGCTATAGGACGGCTGCAGCGAGTCGACGTGGCGCACGGTGAGCGAGGCTTTCAGCAGCGGCACGTCGTAGTTGGACACGCCCGCGTAGCGCACCTTGCCGGCCTTGATCAAGTCGTCCATCGCCCGCATCGTCTCTTCGGGCAGCGCTTTAGTATTGGTGTCCGGCCAGTGCATCTGGTAGAGGTCGATATAGTCGGTCCCCAATCGCTTCAGGCTGGCGTCGGCCTCGCGCATAATCGAGTCGTACTGCCCGTTGTTGGAGATATCGCCCTTCTCGTCCCACACCAGGCCGCACTTCGTGGCCACCACCACATCCTTGCGCCGCGCGCCCAAAGCTCGACCAAGCACCTCCTCGGAGTGGCCCAGTCCATAGGCGGCCGCCGTGTCGAACCAGCCGACGCCGTGGTCGAGGGCAACGTGTATGGCCTTGACCGACTCTTGATCGTCCTGTGTCCCCCAACTGCCGGCCCAGCCGCCCTCGCGGCCCAGGCCGCCCATGGCCCAACAGCCAAAGCCGATCGTCGTGATCTCCGGACCCTCATTGCCCAACCGTCGCCGTTCCATGCTTCCTCCTCCTGATCCGCTTCGACCACCGTCCTATCCGGCCGGCGGTGACGTCACGCATACCGTCGGGAGATGGCAACACCCGTGCCAGTGGGAGCCCAATCCCTTATTCGTCGTCCCGCTTGCCCGGAATGATGTAGTACGTCCCGGTCACGATCATGATCAGCTCGTCGGTCTTGGCTTCGACGATGCGGGTCTCCAGCATGATCATGCGCTCCGTCTGGTGCAGCGCCGTGCAACGGGCGATGAGCCTGCCCTCACGCACGTTGCCGAGGTAGTTCGCCTTCGCCTCCAGCGTAACCGTGCTGGCGTCTTCCCCGACCAGGGTCCGCGCGGCGGCGCCCATGGCGTAATCGGCCAGCGTGAAGAGCATGCCGCCATGGACATATCCGTACCGGTTGAGCGCGTTGGGCGTCACGTCCATCGCTAACTCCACGGCGCCCTCGTCGGACGTCATGGCGCGCATGTTCACGAGGCCGCCCAGATAACCGTAGTCGTCGTCGTCGCGCGCCGCGCGGCGCGCCGCCTCGCTGCCCTGCCGCGCCAGTTCTCGCTCTCCCGACGGCAAGCGCCCCACCGCGGCGGCAATCGCGTCCCCGGCCGCATCGTCGGCGGCGGTCAGGTCTTTATCATCCGCACTCATCGTCGTCACGCCCTCCGTCCCATACCCTGGTCCACCCCCTGACCCACTTACGGTCCACCGGAGTCAGTGGAACGTGATAGACTACCTCATCGTACAACGCCGCGTCGAACCGCCGCTGGTTCTCCATGGCGCGCGGGCGGCCACCCTTACCTTCTCCTGGTGCACGGAGAGGCCTGTCATAGCGGAAAATAGCGCGATCATGCGCATATATGTTTGTGTGAACGTGGTGGAAGGTTGCGTCGTCGCCAGGGACAAGGTACAATCCTACCAGCTTCAAGGTGGTCCCGACCATTCCCCCACGCGGCAACCAAACGTCGTTTGGTGGGTATTGGCTGGGGCCACCTTGCCGCGTCGTAGACGCTCTTGTTAACAAAGGAGTAGGGAGACGTTCTATCCATGGGTTTGAGTATCACCACCGGCGCCGCGCTCTTCGCTATCGTCTGTTCAATCGTCGGCGTCCTGTTCGGCGCCGGCCTGGTGCGCTGGGTGCTGCGCCAGCCGCAGGGTAACGCGCGCATGCGCGAGATCGCCGGAGCGATCCAGGAGGGCGCCAGCGCCTACCTCAACCGCCAGTATCGCACCGTGGCGGTCGTGGCCGTCGTCATCACCGTCCTGCTGGTCCTCTTCAAACTCGGCGCGGCGGACAAGAACCAGATCTGGCAGTATCCCCTGTCCTTCCTGATCGGCGCGGTCAGTTCGGCCGCCGCCGGCTACATCGGCATGAACGTGGCCGTGCGCAGCAACCTGCGCACGGCGGAGGGCGCGCGGCAGGGGCTCAACCGCGCGCTGCAGGTTGCCTTCCGCGGCGGCTCGGTCACGGGCATGCTGGTGGTCTCGCTGGGCCTGCTGGGCGTCAGCGTGATGTACCTGATCAGCAACAAGAACCCCGAGGTGCTGGTGCCGCTAGGTTTCGGCGGCTCGCTAATCTCGGTCTTCGCCCGCCTGGGCGGCGGCATCTATACCAAGGCGGCCGATGTCGGCGCCGATCTGGTGGGTAAGGTGGAGGCCGGCATCCCGGAGGACGACCCGCGCAACCCCGCCGTGATCGCCGACAACGTGGGCGACAACGTGGGCGACTGCGCCGGCATGGCGGCGGACCTCTTCGAGACCTATGCCATCACCATGATTGCCCCCATGCTGCTGGCCTCGCTGATCTTCCGGGGCAGTCCCTACCTCGACGCCGCGGTGGTGCTGCCGCTGATCCTGGGCGGCATCTCTATCCTGGCCTCCATCGTCGGCGTCTTCTTCGTGCGCATCTCCGGCGGCGGCAATGGCGGCATCATGGCGGCCATGTACCGCGGCACCGCGGTTGCCGGCGTCATCGCCGCGATCGTGTTTATCTACCCCATCTTCCACTTCTTCAGCAATATCCAGAACATCCCTGGCACTCCCGGCGTGGCCATCGCCGCAGGGCGCGGCGCCGCGGCGGCCGCTACCCCCAATAATCCGGTCAGCCCGCTCGGCCTCTTCATCGCAGCTCTGGTGGGCCTGGTGATCACGGGCCTGATCGTGGTCATCACCGAGTACTACACCTCGGCCTCGTTCAACCCGGTGCGCCAGATCGCCGTAGCCTCGCAGACAGGCCACGCCACCAACATCATCGCCGGCCTCGCCGTGTCCCTGCAAGCGACGGCGCTGCCCGTGATCGTCATCGCGGCCGGCATCTGGGTTGCCTACTCTGTGGGCGGCGGCCTCTACGGTATCGCGCTTGCCGCGGTGGCCATGCTCTCCATGGCGGGGATCATCGTGGCGGTCGACTCGTACGGCCCCATCACGGACAACGCCGGCGGTATCGCCGAGATGAGCGAGCTGCCGGCCGAGGTGCGCAACATCACCGACGCGCTGGACTCGGTGGGCAACACGACCAAGGCCGTGACCAAGGGCTACGCCATCGGCTCAGCCGCCCTCGCCGCGCTGGTCCTGTTCAACGACTACACCAACACGCTGCGCAACAACGGCATCATCACGACCTTCGACCTCAGCCAGTTCAAGGTCATCGTGGGCCTGCTGATCGGCGGCATCCTGCCCAACATCTTCGCCTCGCTCTCCATGCAGGCGGTCGGCCGCGCCGGCGGCGAGGTCGTCAAGGAGGTGCGGCGCCAGTTCAAGGAGATGCCGGGCATCATGGCCGGTACCCAGCGCCCCGACTACGGGCGCAGCGTGGACATCGTGACCCAACAGGCGCTGCGCGAGATGATCCTGCCGGCGCTGGTGCCGGTGCTGACGCCCCTGGTGGTCGGCTTCGTCCTGGGTCCCGAGGCCCTCGGCGCCACCCTCGTGGGCTCTATCGTGGTCGGCGTGTTCATGGCCATCTCGATGACCAGCGGCGGCGGCGCCTGGGACAACGCCAAGAAGTACATCGAGGAGGGTCACTTCGGCGGCAAGGGCAGCGACAGTCACGCCGCCTCCGTCACCGGCGACACGGTTGGGGACCCCTACAAGGACACCGCCGGACCCGCCATCAACCCCATGATCAAGGTGCTCAACATCGTGGCCCTGCTGATCGCCCCCGCGCTCGGCAATGTGTTGCTGAAGTAATGACTAACCGCTACCTCGTTACCGGCGGAGCCGGCTTCATCGGCTCCCACTTCGTCGACCTGCTCGTCCGCGAGGGCGGGCAGGTCGTGGTGCTGGACGACCTCTCGCAGAGCAGCGGCGAGAACCTCGACCCCTACCGAGGTGACGACCGCGTGCGTTTCATCCGGGGCTCGATCCTGGATGAGCGCCTCGTGGCCGAGGCCATGGAGGGCTGCACGCACCTGTTCCACCTGGCCGCGGTGATCGGCGTGCGCTACGTCGTCGACGATCCGTTGCACGGCATGCTGACCAACACGCGCGGCACGGAGGTGGTGCTCGCGGAGGCGGCGCGCCTGGGCGTGCGGACCCTGATCGCCTCGAGCTCGGAGGTCTACGGCCGCGGCGTGCGCACGCCCTTCAAGGAGGACGACGACGCGCTGATCGGCCCGACCTCCGTTCCGCGCTGGTCCTACGCCCTCTCCAAGGCCCTCGACGAGCACCTGGCGCTGGCCTATCACCGCCAGCGCGGCCTGCAAGCCAGCATCGTGCGCTACTTCAACACCTACGGGCCGCGCTGCCTGCCGGCCGGGTACGGCGTCATCGCGCGCTTCGTGGAGCGCGCCCTCACCGGCCGGTCCCTGATTGTGCACGGCGACGGCGGTCAGACGCGCTCGTTTACCTACGTCGACGACGCGGTGCGTGGAACTTTTCTGGCTGGTACCATGGAGTCAGCCATAGGGCAGGCGTTCAACCTGGGCACGGCGCGCGAGACCTCCATCGAGGAGTTGGCGACGCGTCTGCAAGAGATGCTGGGCGCCGAGATCCCGATAGAGCACGTATCACATGAGCAGGAGTACGGGGCCGGCTTCCAGGACACGCGCCGCCGCGTGCCGGACGCGACGAAAGCCGCCGAGATGCTTGGCTTCACACCAGAGATCGGGCTGGACGAGGGGCTGCGCCGCACCATCAGGTGGTGGCGGGAGCGGCTATAACGACACGATAGCGTGACTAGGACTAGAGGTAGGGTGCGCGAAAGATGCGTGTAACGACGTGGGTGCGGGCACTCGACTACTTCGTCGAGGCCTGCTGGTTGCTGGCGCTCGTGGCCGTCCCGATCTACTTCGACACACTGACCGTGCGGATTTTCGAGCCCGACAAGATCGTGCTCTTCCGCAACATCGTCATGCTGATGGTCCTGGCCGTCTTGCTGCGCGCCATCCTGACGCTTCCCTCCGTCCTGACCGGCCGCGCCACGGCATCGGCATCGTCCTCTACTGATTCCGTCACCGACGGGACGGACACGGCAAGACGTGTACCGTGGTGGCGCGCGGAGATCATGCGCCGCCCGCTACTGATCCCGGTAGCCGTCTTCGTGCTGGTCTACACCGCCGCCACGATCCACTCCGTGCTGCCGGGCATCTCGTTCTGGGGCTCGTACGATCGTAGCCAGGGTCTCTACACGTGGCTGAACTACATTGCCTTCTTCCTTATCCTGTCCTATCAGGTGCGCCGCTGGCCGCAGATCGAGCGCATCATCAGCGCGCTTGTGTTCGGCTCGATCCCCGTAGCGTTTTACGGCGTCATGCAGCACTTCCAATGGGACCCGGTGGCCTGGGGCGCCGACACCAGCACCCGCGTGGCCTCGACGCTGGGCAACTCGATCTTCCTGGGCGCTTACGTGATCATGTGCATGCCCTTCGCGGCCTATCGCCTGTGGCAGGCCGTGGAGCGCCTGCGCGCCACTGGCTCCGCGGCCAGGGCCTCCGCCTCTCTGGCCACGCCCGATGTGCCCACGTCCGTGGGGGGACGTCGAACCGGCGCCGGCACGAGCGGCGCGCGCGGAGCGCAAGGTCAAAGGCGTGGCGCTCCGGCCGGTCGCGCGGGGCGACAGGCGCAAACAACCGTGGGGCGCCGCGACACAATCACTATCGGCGCGGGCAACATTCCGCCCATTGTCCCGGTGATCGGCTATGCCCTGATCCTGATCCTCAACTTCGCCGCGCTCTACTGGTGCGGCAGCCGCGGCCCCTACTACGGGCTCCTGATAAGTGTGTTTCTGGTGGGCTTCCCACTCTTGATTAAATTCTCTAACCCCTATCCCGCCATGGCAGGGATCGCCCTGTCCATCGTCATCTACCTCTTCCCGCAGGCCATCAGTGTGCTAAATCAGCCGTCGGCGACGACTGCGGTCGCCGTGTCGTCGACGGCTCAGGACGCGGGGCACCTGACCGACCTCGCCGTCAACGGTACCAGCGAGGTGCGCGTTTTCATCTGGAAGGGCTCGATCCCCTTGATCGAGCACAACTGGCTGCTCGGGTGGGGTCCGGAGACCATGATTTATGTCTACGCGCCCTACTATCCGTCCGGGTTGGGCCACATCGAGCGGTCCAACGCGGCGCCGGACCGCAACCACGACCTGTGGCTCGACTTCCTGGTCTTCTCCGGCGTCCTGGGGCTCGCGGCGTGGCTGGCCATCCTGGGCTCCGCCGCCGCCGTCCTCTACCGCTTGCTGCGGCGTACGGCGTCGCGCCGCGTGACCCTGCTCTGCGCCGCGATTATTGCAGCGGTGCTGGCCCACCTTGTCGAGGGCTCCGTGGGCATCCCTATTGTCTCCACCCTGATGATATTGTGGACCTTGTTCGGCGTGCTGACGGCCGTCTATGCGCGGCCGGAGCTGCGCGGGGCCGACGCTGCCCGCCGTGTCGCCGCGTCGCCGGCCACCGATATGGCCGAGGCGACGCTGGCCCAACAGCGCGAAGGGGCGCTCGTCGGGGTGGGCGCCACTACCGCTGGCCGCACGCAGGGGCCACAGCCTCGCCGCGCCGGGAGCGGCAACGCCAATGGGTCGGGACCGCGCGGCGGGTCCGGCCAGCGTCCACGCCAGGCGCCGCGCCCGGCAACGTACGGCTCGTCGTTCGAGCGCCTGACGGCGGGACAGCAAGGTGGGCTGCTGGGCCTGATCGTGCTGCTGCTGGTGGCCATCGTGGGCGGCGGTCTGCTTTTCTGGAACAACGTGCAAGTGGTACGCGCCGACGCTTCCTACAAGGCCGGCCAGGGTTATGACAATGCCGCCAGCACGTGTCTCGCTCAGATTCAAGGTGCGATACAGCAGTACGGCGCGCAGCAGGCCCCGACCCAGCAGAACAGCTGTCTCGGGCCGTCGGTCACGGTGCAGCGGGTGCTCGACTACACGGCGAGTACCCTCCTCCCGCAGGCGCTCTCGGCCTTCCAGGATGCGACGGGCGCGCAGCCCAACCAGGACATGTATGACCTCTGGATGGGCAAAACGTACCTCGACCAGGCGACGTACGACCTGGTCATGCAGCAGGTGAAGCCGGATCAGGCCGCGCAATACGGCGCCGACGCGGACATCCAGTTTGGGAACGCTCGCGATACCTTGTTGCGCGCGCGCGCGCTCAACCCCCGCAACGCGGATCACCCCATGAACCTGGCCCGCATGTACACCATCTGGGCCAGCCAACACGACCCCAGTAAGTGGCCGCTTGCCGATCAATACTACAAGATCGCGACCGACCTGGCGCGCAACAACGGGCGCTGGTTCGACGAGTGGGGCCGCGCCGATCTCAGTCAGGCTGGCCGGGCTGGCTTAACGCCCGCGCAGCGACAGCAGATCACGGCGCGGGCGCTGGCCACCTTTAAGCGCGCTCAAAAGGCCGATGACTTGCTAGGCGATGCCCATGCCTTTGCCGGGCAGGCGGACCTGCGCCTGGCAGGGTTATACCCTGCCTCGGCGTCTGGATACGATGCCGACGCCGCGAGCGAGTTCAGAAAGGCGCTGCAGACCGGAGGCTTCGAGCCGACGATTACCTACCTTTCGTCCACCGGCCAGTTGTCGCCGGCCATCTATGGCGACCTCGTCACGGCGCTGTACAACGGCCACGACTATAAGGGCCTGGTCACACCGTTCCGGTTCACGGCGCCCAGCGTGACGCCCGCAGGTGTGGAGGCGCCCATCACGCTGGCTATCTCGCCGACCCTTGGCCTGCAGGGGCCACAGTCGCCCTACGCGGCCACCATCGCCTCCGCGCAGGCGACGCTGCGCCAGAAGGGCCTCTTGAAGTGACCCGCTACCTAGTCGTCTTCGTCGTCGCCTTGATCGGCGCGCTGGCGGTCACGCCATTGGCGCGCCGGGCGGCGCTACGCTTCGACATCGTCGACAACCCCGGTGGGCGTAAGGCGCACGCGGCGCCGATGCCGTACCTGGGCGGTCTGGCCATCTACCTGGCGTTCATGGTATTCCTGTTGGGTCTGTTCGTGCGCAACAGGACCGGGGCCGATACGACACCGCTCGTGCAGGGCGTGGCCATCGTTGTCGGCGCCACTCTAATGGCGGCGTTAGGGCTGGTCGACGACCGCTTCTCCTTGCCGCCGCTGATCAAGCTCGCCGGCCAGTTCATCGCGGCAGTGCTGCTGTTCGTGGCGGGCGTGCATTTCCATTTCAACCACTTCCCCATGCTCGACGCGCCCATTTCGGTCTTGTTTGTGCTCGGCATCACCAATGCCTTCAACCTGCTCGACAACATGGACGGCCTCTCCGTGGGCACGGCGGCCATCGGCTGCCTCAACTTCTTCGCCCTCGCGCTGTTGCAGCCGGGCAACAAGCAGTACATCGTGGCCACCATGGCCGCGGCGCTGGCCGGCGCCTGCCTGGGCTTCCTGTACTACAACTTCAACCCGGCGCGCATCTTTATGGGCGACGCCGGGTCGTTGTTCCTGGGCTTTATGCTGGCCGTGCTCGGCCTCAAGATCAACATGAACGGCTTTGCCAACCTGCACGCGGTCAACTTCTTCGTGCCCATCGTGGTGCTGGGCGTGCCCATCTTCGACACCTCGTTGGTGGTCGTCTCGCGCCTGCGTCGAGGAGTCAGCCCCGCGCAGGGGGGGCGCGACCACACCTCGCACCGCCTCGTGCTGCTGGGGCTGACCGTGCGCGAGGCCGTGATGACGGTCTATATCGCCGGTTTTGGGCTGGGGCTGTGCGGCATCCTGCTGACGGCGGCTAGCGGCACGGGGGGTCTGGCGCTGGTCGGGCTGCTCGTCGCAGTGGGACTGGGCGCCGGGTATAAGCTGGAGGGAGTATATAGGAGCCTCCAGCCCGCGGCAGTCGGCCATCAACCTGCCGTCTCTGCCCCCCTGGCAGGAGCATCGATCAGAGCTATGGCGACGCGCCCACACGCAACCAGGACGGCCGGCGCCGCCACGGTCCCTCGAACCAAAAAGGGCTGACAGCGGGCAGCTGATGGTTCATAGTTGAAAGCGACATCTGATGACGACACTGGAACAGCGTATCGCCGGCCATGACGCGGTCATCGCCGTCCTGGGGCTTGGCTACGTCGGCCTGCCCCTGGCCGTCGAGTTCGCTGAAGGCGGCTTCACCGTCGTCGGGGTCGATCCCGATGCGCGTAAGGTAGCCGCGCTCAACGATGGAGAGAGTTACGTTGGCGACGTGCCCACGGAGCGCCTGGCGGCCCTGGTGCGACGGGGTCAGTTGCGCGCGGTAGCGGACTACGAGGCGCTTGAGCGCGTCCCCGACGTCGCCTTTATCTGCGTGCCCACGCCCTATACCAGCGCGAAAGTGCCCGACCTCTCCTATATCGAGGCCGCGGCCGGGGCGATCGCCGCGCGCCTGGCCCCCGAGCAACTGGTGGTGCTGGAAAGCACCACCTACCCGGGGACGACGGAAGAGCTGGTGCAACCGATCCTGGAGCGCGGGGGCCTGCGGGCCGACCAGGACTTCTACCTGGCCTTCTCGCCCGAGCGCATCAATCCCGGTGACCGTCATTTCGGCGTCCACAACACGCCCAAGGTCGTCGGCGGGACGCGGCCAGAGGCAGGACGACTGACACGGCTGCTCTTCGAGGCGGCCTCGCCCAGTGGGGTCTTCGCCGTGTCCTCGCCCCGCGCCGCCGAGATGGCCAAGCTGCTGGAGAACACCTTCCGTAGCGTCAACATCGCGCTCGTCAACGAGTTGGCGCTGCTGGCCGAGCGCATGGGCGTCGACATCTGGGAGGTCATCGACGCCGCCTCGACCAAGCCGTTCGGCTTCATGCGCTTCACGCCCGGCCCTGGCGTGGGCGGACACTGCATCCCCGTCGATCCGTTCTACCTGAGCTGGAAGGCCCGCGAGTACGACTTCTACACGCGCTTTATCGAGCACGCTGCGGCCATCAACGACGGCATGCCCTTCCACGTGTACGACCTCGTGGTCGCGGCCCTCAACTCTCACACCAAGGCGCTCAAGGGGTCGCGCGCGCTGGTGCTGGGCGTGTCGTTCAAGCCGGACATCGACGACTACCGCAACTCGCCGGCGCGGCGCGTGATCGAACTGCTGCGCGCCCACGGCGCCCATGTCGACTACCACGACCCCCACGTCCCGGTCTTCCCCGTCGGCGCGCGCCTGTTCGGCCAGGAAGATGACGTCGACCGCCTCCGGTCGGTCGCGCTGACCGAGGAGGCGCTGCAGGCGTGTGACATCGTGGTCATCACCATGTTCCACAGTTCCATCGATTATCAATGGGTAGCCCGCGAGGCCCCGCTTGTCGTGGACACGGTCAACGCCACGCGCGGCTGCCACGGCGACCGCGGCCGGATCCAGCGCCTCGGCGCGGGGAGCGAAGTGGCTAGTGGCTAGTGACGAGTGAGGCAAGTCTACTGTATCATTCCCTGGCCGCTCGTCACGGCCGTCTTATCTCACTAACCGCTCGTCACGGCCGTCTTATCTCACTAACCGCTCGTCACGGCCGTCTTATCTCACTAACCACTCGTCACTCCGTTCCCACCTCACTCGTCACTAATCACTAACCACTCGTCACTCGTCTGGAGTTCGTATGTTCCCAACCACACGGCCGCGCCGGCTGCGCGGCGCGCCGGCCTTACGCTCGCTGGTGGCCGAGACGCGCCTCGACCTCGACGACCTGATCTACCCCCTCTTTGTCGACGCGCGGCTGCGCGAGCCCACGGAGATCAGCGCCATGCCCGGACAGTACCGCTGGCCGGCGGAGCGCGTCGCCGCCGAGGCCCTGCGCGCGCGCAAACTCGGGTTACGCGCCCTGCTGCTATTCGGATTGCCGGAGTGGAAGGACGCTACCGGCTCGTCCTCGTGGCAACCCGACGGCGTGGTGCAGGCAGCCATCGGCGCCATCAAGGAGGCCGTGCCGGACATGCTGATCGTCACCGACGTGTGCCTCTGCGAATACACCGACCACGGCCACTGCGGCGTGCTGGAGGGCAATCGCGTAGCCAACGACCCCACGCTGGACCTGCTGGCGCGCCAGGCCGTCTCGCACGTCCGGGCGGGCGCTGACATCGTGGCGCCCTCGGACATGATGGACGGCCGGGTAGGCGCGTTGCGGGCCGCGTTGGACGGGGAGGGCTACGCCGATACCCCCATCCTCTCCTATGCCGCCAAGTACGCCTCCGCCTTCTACGGGCCATTCCGCGAGGCCGCGGAGTCGGCGCCCGCTTTCGGCGATCGCCGTTCCTATCAGATGGACCCGCGCAACGCGCGCGAGGCCCTACGCGAGGTCGACGAGGACCTGCTGGAGGGCGCGGACATGGTCATGGTCAAGCCGGCCCTGGCCTACCTCGACGTGATCCACCGCGTGCGCGAGCGCGTCGACGTACCGCTGGTGGCCTACAACGTCAGCGGCGAGTACAGCATGGTCAAGGCGGCCGCGCATGCCGGGTTGATGGACGAAGTCGGCACGGTCTATGAGGTCCTGACCGGCGTCAAGCGCGCCGGCGCCGACCTTATCATCACCTACCACGCCCCTGACGTGGCCGCCTGGCAGGCCGAGGGTCGCTGGCCGCGCTAGCGCATAGGGTATTTATGTGCATCATGATCCCCTAGCCGTTGCTCTCCCTCCGCCCGTCATCCGCTGGCGGCGTTTCCGTGGATGACGATCTCACACCGCTGCCATGGCTGCGGGTGTGCCCTCGAGTGCGACGACGCCTGCGGCCACGGCCTCATGCAGGGAGATGCGCCCCGCAGCCACAGTGTAGAGCGTGGCGACATCCGTGCACACCGTCAGGTCGGGGGACGACGCGTCGTCCGCAGGCTCGCGGGTCACCTCAACGACCGCACCGACCGCGACTTGCACGCCGAACACGCCGCTGAAAGCTGCGTCCGTGATGCGCAACTCTGCCCGCGCCGTCCCCAACGCAGGCGCAAGCGCGGCGACGAGGGCGCGCCCCGCCAGCATTACGGACTCGGAACTGATGATCTGGTCTGGCTGTATGACGCCGAGCGACGCCCCCCCCCACCGCCCGAGCACCGCAATCACCTCTTCGAGTCCTCGTCCATAGGGCGTCAACTCGTAGACCGTCGAGGCCGCTGGGGGCGGCAGCGTCCGTCGCCGGAGGACGCCCGCCCCCTCTAACTCCTTGAGTCGTGCGGCCAAAATGTTGCTCCCGATCCCCGGCAGCGCGTCGCGTAGATCAGTGTAGCGCTTCGGGCCCAGAAACAGGTCCCGCACAATCAACAGCGCCCAGCGATCGCCGACGAGGTCGAGCGCATGGGCGATCGGACAGTATTGGTGATAACTTCGCTCGCTCATCTCCTGTAGTATACGGCCTCTTCCTCTTTTTGTCTATCTAATTTCTTATTAAAACTTTGTAGTTGCAAAATTAAATCTAGTGATGTATGATGTTCCTGTCGGCTGTGCACGGTCGATACCCGCACGACCGCTGACATCGTGGCGCGGGACATCGCATGCGGTCAGTCACGTCAATGAGTACGACCAGTGGAGAAGAAATGATGAGCGACATGTCCATGAAAGCAGCCCGCGTCCATCAGCAGGGCCCTGCGGTCTTCAGCATCGACACCGTACCCGTGCCCGTGCCTCAACCGGGACAGGTGCTGGTGAAGGTCGAATCCGCAGGGGTGAACTTCTCGGACGTCAAACGCAGGCGTGGCGACGCCTACCCCTTCGACACCGCGTTCCCCTACGTCCCCGGCGGAGAAATTGCCGGCACGGTCGTGGCACACGGCCCGGGGGTTGACGGACCGCCGATCGGCGCCCGTGTGTTCGCACTGGCCGGTGCAAACGGCTTCGGCGGGTATGCGCAATACGCTGTGTCCTTCGCGCCGACCGCTGTCCCGATCCCTGAGGCCATGAGTTTCGACGAGGCCAGCGTGCTGATTGTCGCGGGGGCGACCGCTAAGATCATGCTGACCCACACGGCGCAACTGCAACCCGGTGAGAGCGTGTTGATTCCGGCGGCGACCGGCGGCGTTGGCAGTTTTGCTCTTCAAATCGCCCGGAGCATCGGAGCGGGCAGGATCATTGCCGCCGTCGGTGGCGCACACAAGGGATCGCTCGCCCGGAACCTCGGGGCCCACGATGTGGTCGACTACAACCAGCCACATTGGCCTGACGTGGTGCGCGAGATGACGGGCGGGCACGGCGTGAACGTCGCCCTGGAGGCCAGCGGCGGTCGCGGTCTCGTGGACACGCTCCGTGCCCTCGCTGGGTTCGGGCGACTGGTGGTCTACGGCGCAGCCTCGGGCGTCTCGGCTACCATCGATGCCCAGACCATAGACCAGTGGCTCTATGCCCCGGCGGCAAATCAGTCGATCACGGGCTTTAACATTGGAGCCTGGTTCTTGGAGCGCCCGGCTGAGGGGGGCGCCGCTCTGATGGCGCTGATCCAAGACGCTCTGTCCGGTGCGCTGCGCCTACCACCCATCACGACCCTCTCGCTGGCGCAGGCGCGCGAGGCCCATCTCGCGCTTGAAGAGCGACGGACCGAGGGCAAGCTCGTGATCAAGCCGTGGGCTTGATGGTCGCACATCACACATAACGCGCAGCTAGTGAGGAGTACGACTATGACGATACAGCAGACCATTATCGTGACCGGAAGCAACAGCGGATTCGGGCGGCTGACCGTCGAGAGGCTGGCCCGCTAGGGCCACACGGTCGTCGCCGGCATACGTGCGAGCCTCCCTACGGGCCGGCCTTCGCTCGGATCGGGGCGCTGATGGCCGTAGCGGCGTCCGGCGCCGGGAGCCAAGCCCCCGACCCGCACGACGTTGCCGATACCATCGCGCGGGTGATCGCCCTGCCAGCGGGGAGTCGCCCCCTGCGCACCGTGGTGGCCATTGACAACCAGCGCGACGGGCCGGCGGCCCTCAACGACGTGTCGGATCGGGTGCGTGCCGCGACGATGGAGGCGCTGGGCGTCACAGCCAGCGCGCCACCGCGCGTGGCTGCTGTACCATAACCATCATCGCCTCATCCCCCGCGCGGGGGATGAGGCGATGATGACGGGTGTCTATACCGCTCTCACCGCAGCGCGAGAGGACGGGACGAGTCATGGGGAACGCGACGGGTCAGCGCGCCAGCGACGACAGCAACCCCAATGACTTCATCGTCGCCGAGACCATGGCCGCGATCGCGCGCATCACAGGCGGTAACTTCCGGCTGATCCAGCGCCTGTTCACGCAAGTCGAGCGCATCCTGCAGATCAACGAACTGCGGCTGATCACTAAAGAGGTCGTCGAGACGGCGCGTGAGAATCTGGTCATTGGGGCCGCTCTAGCGCGACAATGTCGGTCACGGAAAGCGATCCAAGCGACACCGTGGATAAAGATGCAACCAAAGGGCGCAACACGCACGGCCTGGACGTCTTGCTTGTCACGCGCCTACCGCGTCGGGTTCGCTGGCGGCGCTGGAGACTCCTTGGCGTCATGACCGCTGGGCGGCGTCTCGTCGGAGGGAGATGGCGTCCAGATGGCCAGGCTCTGGCGCATCGCCACACGCGTGATGGCCTCGGCGGCGTCGGCGTTGCCACGCCTGGCCGCGGTCAGCAGCGCGCCATAGAACACGCGCGCGGACGACCGCGCCTCGGGGTTGGCGAAGGAGAGGAGGCCCATCTCCTGATAGAGACCCGCGACACCATTGAGGATCAGTGGATAGAGCGGATTGTGCGCGGCAAGGACCAGGGTACGGTGCAAGGTCCAATCAAAGGCCGTATAGCGCGCGGCGGCGTCGGGCAAGGCGGCGTGGCCGTCGAGCGCGGAGACCACACCCGCCGCATCGCACGCCACGGCGGCACGGGCGTAGGCCGGGGCCAGGGCCAGGCGCACTTCCAGCAGCCGGGGGGCCAACGTGGGGAGCGCGTGGCGGCCGTACCGCGCCAGGGCACTCAGGATATTGAGCCCGCCGTCGCGCCAATAGTCGGCCACCAGCGTTGACTTACCGTGCTGGATCGTTAGCCAGCCATCGCGCTCCAGGCGCCCCAACGCCTCGCGTACGGTCGGCCGGGTTACGTGCAGCAGCGCCGCCAGGTCGCGCTCGCCGGGCAGGGACGCATGCGGAGGATAGGTCCCGTCCAGGATAGCGACGACCAGAGCCTCCTCGACACGGTCGGTCATTGGCAGCGACAGGGGCGGCGCGTGCCCATCGCCAGGAGACGAATGCTTATCCATAGACAGCGCCGCGGGGCCGTCGTCTTGGGGCGACGAGGACATGCAGCTCCTCCCTTCTCCAGCACAGGCCGGACGGATACAGTGTTGTTCCGTACTCCGGCAAGAAGTCGCCGGCGCTTCAAGAGCGATGCGGCGCGGCCATCTGCTACGCCTCATCGGTCACGTCCGCGCGTGACGAGCGTACCTTAAGAGACGTAGGCGTGTCAAGTTTTACCGGGCGCGGGGGTGCGCGCCACCATGGTGAGCGCCGCCTGACCTTGAAAGGTCATGGCAGGGCACGGACCCTGAAGGGTCTTCCTTGGCCCGTCATCCGACGCCAACCCGGCGTGTGAGCTCAGCGCACGTCGACCTTTGAAGGTCCAGTCCCTGATGTGAAAAGGGGCGTCACGCAGCCGGGGCTCGTGGGGCAATGGACACGTCGAACCCAAGGTCGTGGAGTTGCTGGACCAAGGACGCCGGTGTGGGCGCGCGCCGAGACGGGAGAGGGCGGAT
>JAABUQ010002500.1_pt1 | contig 36179 bp, 32 predicted proteins | sample 5560001 | NCBI WGS metagenome assembly JAABUQ01 (sample SAMN10711888, study PRJNA513371) | rock metagenome | isolation source: Antarctica rocks | place: Antarctica: Victoria Land, Finger Mt nord | collected 2015-12-18 | reverse complement strand
CCCGCCCCGCCCGCCGCCGCGCCCCCCCCCGCGCCGCCCCCCCGCCGGGCCCCCCGGCCCCCGGGGCGGGCGCCCCCGGCGCCCCCCGTACGTATTGGCCGCCTGTGCTGTAGGTGACGCAGTGAACTGCACCTGGAGGCAGGGTGAGCTGTTGCGGCGAAGATGGGGACGAGGTCGGAATTTACCTGTGTGCCCCGTCAATTTTGTGACGAGGCGGTTGGGGAAAGTCATGGCATGTTTAGAAGAATGAAGGTGACGAATAAATGACGATCTATTGTCACGAATTACTTGGGATGATGGTGTTGATACTTTACTGATTTTTGTAAGAGCGGTTTTTCGGCATATTCTACCGGAAGGCTCCTTACAATTGAGCTTTGGTCTATATAGAGATAATATGAGGACAAGTGGAAATGGATGGCTTCAAGTGCCTCAAACTGGTCGCCTGCTATACTGTCCCCTTTGGGCCCCATGGAGTTAGCCCTTCACGTCACTCCTCAGCTCCTGATGGTCCGTCCAATGGAAGTCTTCCTCCGCGTCGAATGAGAAGCCGGGCGACATGGCGGAGGGTGGCTTGACTTCGAACCGGGATCGGTGGACGACGTGGCTGAGGTGATGGAGTGGAGCTTCTGTCTTTGGGCTACCATCCAGGCTTCCATGCTCACGCTGTTCAGCTCTTAACAGCGGCTCTCGCCATCGAAGGTCTGCTCTACTGCAACGGCACTGAGGCCCTGAAGGATCATATCCTCTGAGCACTTCCTCGGTCTGATGTCCCTGTGCGTTTGATTGTGGCATTGCTCGACCGACACCAACGACAACTTCCACCTTCGTTGCATCTCCTCTTAGCTGAATCGGTCACCCTTTGGTGCTCGGTAAGGCTTCTTGGCCAGATACTTGTCTACTGCGTCCTCTGGGCCTCCTGTCTCGACAGGCCGAGCTGCTGGCGCCGGATCTTGGGTTGCTTGTGTACTCGGACTAGCAGCATGGTCCTGTGTCTTGCGGTGGTGTTTCTTCTGCACTGAGGGTGTCGAGGAGAATTCCTCATCGAGAGACTGTTTCAATCGCCTCCTTCTCATGTCCTCTTCATGGCGTGCTTTCTTGTCGGCATTGATTTGTCTCTTGGCCAAGTAGTAGGTTCCGCCGCCAGCTACAAGAACTTTGATCAGCTGCGGCCAGCACTCAATATGAGCAGGCGTACCTAGTATCAAAGATCCCCATCCGATCCTAATTCAAAGTGGTTTAGAAGATAGGATTGGTCAACCTTTCGCTTGTACATACCAGGTAGATTTGATCTAACTAATTAGCGGACGCATATGAATTACACCTTTGTACGTACTGTATTCATCTTTTTTGATTGCCTTCTAGATGTAAGGATATACGATCTTAAAACAGAAGGCTTGAAGAAAGGCTCAGAAGCGGAGTAGCGGGCTCGCGGCGAAGCTTTTTCCGACCTAACCCAAAGAATGCTAGCGTACTTCTGCGGTATCGATTACTCAGTCTTCAACATACTCGCCATTTGAAAAACCATGCAGCCCTGCAATCTTTCACCACCAAGAGATCTCATACGGAGCAGGTGTCTCTGAGTGAACGATATAGCGCAGGGTCGCCATGGTAGGGTTGGCCACAAACAAGCTTCCTGGATCTCGGTGAGAGCCACCAGGACTCATCCCACCGTGAACTAAGAGCTCTGCATTCCACCTGAGCCATGGCAACCAAACGCAAGGGCACGAGGAGATCTGATGATTCACGGCCTGCTAAAAGGATTGCCTCTGGTGCAGCAACACCTCAGAGTATCGGAAGCAGTGATGAATACTCAGTAGAAGGCTCAGAAGCCGGTGAAAGCGAGGCTGAGAACCTGAATAAGGCCATCAAAGCTTTCTCGGCAACGTCATCGAAGAATCGGGGTAAGGAGACTGCACGAGCTCATGATCGTGAGGCCAAGCTGGGCGGCATCAGTAATCTCTCTTATCTGGCCCTCAAGCCTGACCACGAGAATCGCCCTCTCTGGGTCGACGACAAGAAGGCTAGGATCACATTGGAGAGTTTCTCGCCGCTATTTGCCCAGGCTCAGGATTTTCTTACCACAATCGCGGAACCGCTGTCTCGGCCTGAATTTCTTCACGAGTATGCTCTGACCGTTCACAGTCTTTACGCAGCAGTGTCCGTAGGCCTCCTCCCTCAAGATATCATCGATTTTCTGGATCGTTTATCGAAGACCCCCTTGCCTGATAAGATCCGAGATTTCATTCTCGACTGCACAAAAGCGTTCGGAAAAGTTAAACTGGTGTTGAAGCATAATCGCTATTTCCTTGAAACGCCGGACAGTAAGGTGCTGCAAAAGCTGGTTCAAGATGAGGTCATTAGTGCTCAGAGGGTCGGAGGTAGCGAGGGCGTGATCACGGAGAAGGCACCAACGATGGGTGGGCTCGTAATACCCGGGACAAAGGACGCGGCTGGCGTCAAGCAACAGCTTGATGCTCAGAAAACAGATCCGCCCGGAGTGATTGGGCAGAATGAGCCTGCCAAAGAGGCCGACATATACGCCACTTTACGGGAAGATGACGACGATGATGAAGAAGAGGAGGAAATGCGCATACATTCAATAGAGATTCCTCGAGACAGCGTCGAGACCGTACAGAAACGTTGCCTTGACTTAGAGTATCCCGTGCTTGAAGAATATGACTTTCATAATGATCAGGTCAATCCAAATCTGGACATCGATCTAAAGCCTAACACCACCATACGGACGTATCAAGAGAGAAGTTTAAGCAAGATGTTTAGCAATGGCCGCGCGAGAAGTGGTATCATTGTGTTGCCATGTGGTGCAGGCAAGACTCTGGTAGGGATCACAGCTGCGTGCACGATCAGGAAAGGCATTGTGATATTGTGCACAAGCTCGATGTCTGTGGTTCAATGGAGGAACGAGTTCCTCAAGTGGTCGAACATTAGTCCAAATGATATTGCAATTTTTACATCGGACCATAAAGAGAAATTCTCGAGAAACACAGGGATCATCGTTTCGACCTACTCTATGGTTACCCAAACCAGATCTCGCTCTTACGACGCACAGAAAATGATGGACTTCATGCAGTCAAGGGAATGGGGTCTAATGATCCTCGATGAAGTCCATGTCGTACCTGCATCGATCTTCAGAAAGGTCACGCATTCGATTGCGACGCATTCCAAGCTCGGTCTCACCGCTACCCTACTTCGTGAAGACGACAAGATCACAGATCTCAACTTTTTGATCGGCCCAAAATTATACGAGGCAAATTGGATGGAGTTGGCAGAGCAAGGTCACATTGCAAAGGTCCAATGTGCCGAGGTCTGGTGTCCCATGACCACCGAGTTCTATCAGGAATACCTTCGTGAGACATCGCGCAAGAGAGCTTTGCTTTACATCATGAATCCTCGGAAGTTCCAGGCGTGCCAGTTCCTGATCGACTATCATGAAAAGCGTGGGGATAAGGTGATTGTCTTCTCAGACAACGTGTTTGCGTTGAAGGCGTACGCATTGAAGCTGAAGAAATTCTACATCTATGGTGGCACTCCTCAGACCGAGCGACTCCGAGTTCTTGAGAACTTTCAACACAGCGAATTGGTCAATACAATCTTTCTCTCCAAGATTGGAGACACATCCTTGGATCTCCCCGAAGCAACGTGCTTGATCCAAATCTCCTCGCACTACGGTTCACGGCGTCAAGAGGCTCAACGCCTTGGTCGTATACTCCGAGCTAAGCGGAGGAACGATGAAGGTTTCAATGCTTTCTTCTACTCTCTGGTATCGAAGGATACTCAAGAGATGTACTACTCCTCGAAGCGGCAAGCCTTCCTTGTCGATCAAGGTTATGCTTTCAAGGTCATCACCCATCTGCAGGGCATCGAGAACCTGCCTGGTTTAGCTTATGCTTCTCCAGCCGAGAGGAGAGAGCTACTCCAGGAGGTAATGCTACAGAACGAGACATCAGCAGAGGTGGAGAAAGTGGATGATGATTTGTTCTCTGCCCGATCGAGTGGCGCTCGAGGCACTACGAGCAGTGCCGCAGCCAAGAGAGGGGCGAAGCGAACGGCTGGTATGCTCAGTGATCTCAGCGGAGGGCAGGACATGGCGTACATTGAGTACAACAAGAGTCGAAACAAGGAGCTGAAGGGCAAGCACAACCCCTTGTTTAAGAAGATGGCTCGGGAGCAGCAGAGGCGCAAAGCCGCACGACTAGACGAATGATGATGGGATTCTTGGTGGCAATGGGGTGGCGAGGCTACTTGCATAGCGATGCCATTTTTGACGAAAGAAACATGCTTGACTGCTAGATGATGTACCCAGCACAGAGGATTCCGAAAGATCTAGAGCCTTAGGAGACTCTTTCCGTCTGCATTTCCGACCATCTGACCATCTTTTCCCTTTCTCAAGCTTAGCGTAAGGTAATTACCAAGTGTTTACTAATGGCTTACAAAGCCATGGGAGAGGGGAAGTCCTCTTGGGGTCCAGTCCAACCTTGCTCGACAATCAAAGTGAAGAAAGAAGATGGCAGAGAGTCACACGAACAGCAATTCTAGGCTTGGGCATTCTTCTACAGCAACAGCTTGGTCACTCCATCATGATCGCATGATTCTTTCGGTCAAAGTCGCTGTTCGCCACTTTTTGTGAGTGTCGAATGTGACAAATCGTGCTGTCTCGAGACTTTGAATCTCAACATTTCAATATCATACTTCAATTCTCATCTCAAAAGTGACTTCCGACTTACATTCCTATTGACAAGCCAGGCCTCGTCAACTGCCATTGCTACCCCTCGTTACCCTGCCTTCATTCCATATAGTCATCAAGACTTAGTATTTCTACCGTCGCAAGGATGGCCACCGCGTCCCAAGTCCATCTATCACTCGACACCCCTGGCGTCTTCCACCTCCCCAATATCAGTGAAGAAGCGGCGAAGACTACCTCGGTTACACTGCAGGACAACCACGATCGACATCACGTTTTCTACAAATCAGGATTCCACAATCACATCGCCCACCATCTCTTGACAATCTACTCACTGGCGCCATCTCCGTCGCAGGTGCAGAAGCACTATGACCAGAATAAAGTATATCAATATCCTCCGAAACCCCTGGACGAGTCAATCGTGGCAGAGCTCCACGATCACGAGAAGTTCCAAAAGTATTTGGGAAATGATTCGTATCACCGCGACTATCTGATCTTCTTCCAACAAGAAATCGAAAAGAAAGGCTATCAGGCTGTCATCAACGAGTACGTCTTGAAGGGCGACAAACGCGCTGATGATATGCTGGTGCGAATGCATGCCGGTAATTCTCTCGTCGAGACTTAAACCACCCCCTGGCTTATAAAGACCAGGCTTTCTGCATCCCATAATTCACCTAGGCTTCGGCGTCGAATTCGAGCAGCCAGCAATCATCGCTGAAGCACTCGCCCAGGCCGCCGTCCACACGGATTGGATCGGGGCATTTCTGCTCGGCGCGGAGAAAGCGGCCGCATCCACCAAGGAATCAAAGTCCTTAGTCCACTTGTTGGACGAGATCCGTGCAGATAAGAAATTGAGCAATGCCGCGCATTGGGACGACGAGAACAAGGTCCGAGATGGGGTTATGGTGCGCGCCCCTGACGAGATGATCAAGTATGCCAGCCAATTCAAAGTCGAACCGGATGAGCTGGAAGAAAAGGCAGCCGAGATGGTGAATGCCGCCGTCTATTACACTGGTAGTGCGCAGCACCCCCCGAAGCAGATCAAATTCGACTTCTACTACATGCACAGCGTGAACTGCAGTATCTTCTACGAGGCCTTCCTGAAGCAATCCTGGATCACTCCGGCCAACAAAGCCCGCCTCGTCGAATGGAAATCCCGCAATGATTTAGTCATGTACGCCTCCCGGCACTCCCCGCCCCTCCTCCTTGACGAAGTCAGAAAGTACCGCCCCGAGCACCCTTCTGGTTGGGACAACATCTTTGAGCGCGTTAAAAACCACCCGGACGACGGGCACGCGGCCAAATTGATCCGAGCCCTCGCGCACGGTGAGAAGGTTGGCAAACCCTTTGAGCGGGGAGATGCCTTTAGGATCAAGGGGGCCCTGTGGCTGCAACTGGGCCATATGGCGATTGACTCCGTGGAGGGTCCGGGGAATAGGTGGGTCAGATCGTGTGGGTTCGACGAGGCGTGGGAGAAGTGAGTCACTCCGCTGTACTGTGTAGAGGGTTGGGACTGACATGTGTGTGCAGCTTTGAGGATCGGCCGAGGGCGCAGCTTTGAGGGTCTTGCGCTGGAAAGGTGTGCACGGTGGTATCCAGGCATAACCGAGGGGGGGTGGGGTTGATGAGGACGAGAATGGGGAGAAGAAGTAGTTGCTGGTTGCATGTGCATCTTGATATAGCTGTGATTCATCCAGCTGTGGTATCTGTACACTTTTGTTTGTGGTTTTGCGCTGCCATGCTCAGACCTTTCTCCCTTCCTTCAATGTATCTCAGGTGCCTTTAGCGCTCCTTGTTTTCCTCTAGGCCTTCTTCTGTTGCAGCCTCAGTGCGGCCTGTTCCTGATTTTTGCTTAGGCCATGTTGACTGCCGTGATGCTGGAGATCGGCTTGCCAAACGCTGAGATGGACATTCGTTGGTAGAGTCTCCTCCGCACATTTGGACTGCTTCTTATGTTTTCTCATAGCTGCTGTCGTCCTTCGGGTTCAATCGTTCCGTTCCCCTGGTCCTCAAATCAAGTCGGGCTACAAGCGGTCATCCCGAGGCTGTCTTTGCCCTCGCCTACTCTCTTTTACCACGAAGACCCCTACATCGCTCGAGGTGCTAAAGCTCAAGGTCAATATCCTGGATTCCAATGGCAAGTCTCAATGGCTGCGAGGGGCATCCTGGATTGCTCATGACATTCTAAGGACTTATCTGCCTCCTACGATATGAACAAGATAGCTGGCTGGAGATCGGAAGCAGCTGATGAAGTTGAATGGGCCATGCGCCCGGTTGTATTAGACCGATAATTGCATGAAGAGGGTTTAGATGGTAAGGCAGTGACCATGAGCGAGAGCGATACAGAGAGCGAGGCAAATTCCACAACCTGATATTATGAACCTCACTCCCTCAAGTATAGTTCCTCGCTCGTTGCATAGTTCACGATTCCCTCTTCCATAGTCCGCAATGGTCACTCCATCAACTCTTGCCACTTGGAGGGGAGAATAGTCTGAATCCCATGGACCTCTTTTTGCGGTGTATCAACAACCCACCAGAATTCTGAAAAGTACGAGAAGGGTGAAGAAGTGGGTAAGCACCACCAGTGCTCGTGGTCGCTGCTCTGCAACTAGATTGACAAGCCGTAGTGGACAAAGAAACCTGAATGCCACCAACCGTCTACAAACTTCGGCCAGCGACTTACGAGCGTCGATAGCAAGTTAAATACTGCCGATACAATTAATCGTGCATCCGTAGGCTTCCTGTATGTCTTCGTCCCAAGGCTCAGCGACGTCGGCTGCTCGAAGCAAATGCGCGAAGCGCTGGCTATTGCTCTCAGCGAAGAGTTTTTCGTTCAATGGCGACAGCTTTGGTTCCCTGTTAACGAGGCGCATGGCTATTGAGGCTTCATCATCTTTGATGAAATCCCAGGTCGCATGAAACACTCTGCGAGTGCCAGCCGTCATCTGCAGCCATTGTGTTGGCGGCGTGTACGGAATGTAGGACCATTCTTGGAGCGAGGCCATGGCGGTCACTCGAAGAAGACTGGAGGTCAAACATAGGGCGTCTGCGTTGCTTTTGCTGAGATTAGCAATATCATTTTTGTGCTCTCCTAGAGTCAAGTCCAAATAGAATCGGTGAGCGTCTGAGAACTCCAGGCTTTGAGATTCAGTCATTGCTAAGTGAAGTGCAGATGTAGAAAGTACGGAATATAGGAGAGCGTCGTCTTGAAAGGCCAGTCGCGGTATCATCACTGACAATACCTCTGCCTGGATCGACGACGGAGGTGCTAGCAGTGTCAAGCTCGTGCTCGTGGTGTACTGATGCAACAGTCTCAGCTCGAGCAGATGCCGCTTTCTGGACTCTGGGAAGTCAAGAGCCTTGAATTTTGGGCTGCTCTCGTCCGCAGCAGATCTTGATCTTGATCTGGATCTGACTCTGTTGTTACCGGACGCGGTAAGGTGTGTAGTTGCTTTCCTGGGGCGACCAGCGTCATAAATGCATACCACCTTGTGACGAAGACAATTACCGCACACAGGATATACTTCATCGCACTGTCTAATCGTTAGGGTTTCGTTCGTTCGTTAAGCATAAGCGACTTGTGATGCCAGCCCCAACTTTCATTCCAGAATTGGGTCTTTTTGAGCAATTTGGATGAGACTATCAAAAGCGTCCTGATAGAAAGAAAGACAAAACAGGTAGATGAAATTGTTTGGGCAGGACAATCAGATAAACAGAGAAACAAGATGGGGATTGTATACTTTTACTCGACGAGCTCTGCATCTCTGACAGCCCGTCCTCGACTTCTTGTGAGAAAGCCCTGGGCCGCCTTTTGCTCCTTGCCTGGCTGTTCCCTCTGCGGCACTGCCACTGGCGACATGAGCCTCCCATATCTGGCCGGCTTGCTCTTAGCCGCCAGGAGCAGACATTGTGGCTAGTCTGTGTGGAGAGCAAGACGACTCCAGTGCTGGCTAGGGTACTGCTGATGGGAGGAGGTGGAGATACTTGGCGGATCAAGCATGGTCGCTGTAGAAATGGCCCTGACTCTGGAAAGGGAGTACAGCGGTACGTCGATTGTGGGTGGGTGTGATGGATACCTACAGTACTAATGTAAGATGTCTGAAAAAGGCTAGATCTGAGGGTAGGGCGGTACTGCGTCACCAACCCAGTATTTTATCTGCTTTGGAGTAAACATATTGAGGGCCCACGTGAAATTCTGGAGTGGGTTGGAGATCGCTCGATCGAGTTGGGTGGAAGTCACTAGTACTACTCATTACAAATGGAGTGGAATGTACAGGGTCAAAAGAGCAGCAAATGTCTCCACCAGCCAACGCTCATAAAATGCTACCTGTCCCCAAGCCCAAACCAAGTCATAGTCCCAGGTCCAACCCACATCCATTCGTTGCAATGCCGCATCTGAACTTCAATCATCAAGACCAGAACCATCCCTTTCCTCCTACCTTGTCCTCCTGCTTGCTGGCCCTCTGCTCTGGTGACGCCTTCACGATCGCCCCCTTCTGCTGCTCCGCCAGAGCGTTCTGTGTGTGGATTGTCTCCGTACTCTCTTCACGCCCATCAGAGAACTTTTTCTTCAGCACCACCTTGGTGTGCACACTACCATCGGGCAAGGTCGTGCGTTCAGTGGTAGTCAGAGTCGAGAGAATACCCGGCTTTTTGTTCTCACGTTCAGTGACAAGGGTGGGGGCATGCTCGAGTTCCTCAGCAAGGCTTTGGGATTGGAGCTTCAGAGCTTCAGAACAAATTCTCGATAATAAACCGTTCGAAGTCTTCAGACGATCGTAGAGGTCCAACTCTGTCATCTCCTCATCTTCCTTGTCATATTCTTCCCTCTCTTGCCCTTCTCCTTCTTCCTCTTCCAGGCCATCCTCCTCTTCAGAAGTAGCTTGTTGTGCACCCAAACTTGCAAGAGGCATTGCCAGCCTTGCCGTAGAACAAAGCGCTTTACAGAAGTCTTCGACGTCGGCTGGGTGATGTAGCTCTAGCATACTCATCACCCACCCGAGACCGCTTCCCTGTCCATCCTGCGTCTCCTTAACCGGATTCGAATTCTGATCCTGGTCATCTTGTGAGGCTATGAGATCTTCAAATGCAGCTCTCCACTTCTCGCCACTTTCGCATGACTGTTCTTGCCGTTCTAGGTGTAAGGGAGAGTATCGGCTATGGATAAGGTAGGAAAGGGGAAACATGTTCCGTGGGTCTTCGTTCAACCGGGCTGCCGCTTCTTCAGTCGAGAGACGATTGCCAAGGCTGGTGAGTGAAACAGCCTTGCCTGACTCTGGGTGTATGGAAGGTGGATAGTCCGGGTCTTGAGAGGAATGAGTCTCAGCAGCGCGGTCTCCAGCTCGACGGGCCAAATATGGACATGAGGCTCCATCTTCGCTGTATCTACTTTGATTTTGCGCTTCGTTATTGTACGGGTCAGAACCTTCCTGGTGAGCCTTGGTATAGAGATCCATGATCCGCCCTGCTTCTTGCTCCTCGAGAGCAAGACATTGGCGCGACTCGCGGCCTTCCTTGAGCCAGGAGTCGTAGTCTTGGATTGCAGTTTTCGGGGAGCGTGAGGATGAGGTGAACACGGATGAGATACCAAAGACGCTGTTCATGAGTGATGACATCTGATCGTCCGCGAAACGCCGGAAGGCAACGAATGGATTCACGGCCTCAGGATAGGCCTTTCGACGATCCGCGTCGTCCGTTGAAGGAGCCATGATGAGCAAAGAGCGATTCCGAAGACGTGATATGAGAAGTATTGTCACAATTTGAGGAATCAAAGAGGATAGTCTGGATGCGATGGAGAAACCGGGTAGTGGGGTTGATGTCGAAGACGCATTCTCTCTAGCCGAGGTTTCTCCGATTGGATGAGAGAAAAGAAACGATAGATAGGTAGGTACAGTATCGAGTGGATAGGTACCCAAGGTAGGTATGGAACAGACTCGAACAGTCGTTACTTGAATCGGCTCTACGGGTCAGGAGGAGCTTGAAGATGGACTGGACACTACAATTCTGGCATTTTCCCAGCCCGATTCGGCTTATGGCACTCACCTTTGTGGAGTCTATACGCCATTATGGAGCCCCTATTTTACACAAATGATGAGATTTTCTTTCCTTGGGGGCAGTGACACATGATATCCCCATGTCATTCGACCAGACACGTGACTTTCTTCCAGATTAAATAGTCATCACCGTTGCTGGCCATGGCGAGATTTCGCATATGCTCCCCTCGCTTGACTTCTCTATTACTCCAACTCCTCGATTGGCACGTCATCCGCCTCCTTGCCCACAATAGCATTCGCCACTTTCCACACCTGGATCAAGTTGTCCTCCGCTGCGCTGCACAAGACCCATGGGTCATTCAAGTTCCAGCTGAAGTCGGAGATTCGATTGGTGTGGCCACCATGCATGAAGAGTCTAGTAGGTGTGTCAGCCTAGGAAAGGTATTAGGAATAGACATGAGAAAAAGGAGGCACTTACAATTCTGGTGGGCCATCCTCGCCATCCTCGGGTGTTTGTTCCTCGCCAACACGGCTGAGGTCCCAGAAGCAGATGCGGCGATCGTAGCTCGAGCTGCCAAGGATTGCTTCCTCGAAAGGATGCCAGGCAAGCGATGTAACCGAGTCAGTATGCCCGACCAGGGCATGGAGTTTGACTTTCAGGTTCCGCAAATCCCAGAGACCTATTGATTTGTCTGCTGAGCCTGTCGCTAGCACGTACTCCGAGGCAGGGTTGAACGACAGGGCGTTGATTGCGTCTTGATGACCGTCGATCGCTTGGACTACTGACGATGTGGTTGAGGGGCTGCGGATGTCAAGAATTTGAAGAGTGAGATCGTCCGAGACGGTGCCGATGAGGGAGGAATGGAGAGGGTGGTGTTGAACATCGTTCACAATTGCGGTGTGGTGAGTGTAGGTCCGCGTGGCATGAAGGGCTTTGTTGCTGTGCGTGAATTGGGTGATATCCCTAACAATTCAGCATCTGTTCATACTGCCCCTCCCAGCTTCACCTACCATAACCTGACTGTCTGGTCTTCGCTCCCCGTAGCAAGATGGCCCGCGTCATGAAGACTCCAGCTCAGGCCGAAGCCCTCTGTTTCGTGGCCTATAAGTTCCATCTGAGGGTTTACATGCCCTGTGGGTGCACTCGGGTGTTTCGTCCTATCCCAAACCATGACCCTGCCATCCGTGCACATGGTAGCTATTACGTTTGGATTCTGCGGCTGGTATCTCGCCTTGTTCACTTCGTCCTTATGGTCGATCTTCTGCACGATGTTAAACTTGACTTCCATCGGCGGTTTGTTGTTCGAGCCTCCACCGCCGTATCCACCGATCTCCTCTCGCTCCCCATCATATTCTGCGGAATCCGGAGTGACTGGCTTTGGGAGCTGTACGTGAGCTATCTCCAAGTAGTTCTGAGCCTCGCCCGATGTGTGTGTGCCAATGAGAAGTCGGTGCGTAGAGTAATCCTTATCGGGAATGCTGTGGGGGTCAGTGGGAGACCGGGGGTGCATAAGGGCATACGGACGTACTCCTGCTTGTCTGGTAGCCATTGCGTAGTGAGTGTAGGCCATTCAAGGGCGGTGCTGAGCATCAAATCGTAGAGAAAGGGGGCGTTCTTCTTCCATGTCTTGTATTCTTCGTTGACAATCTTTTCCTCCATCACTTCATCTTCTCGTTCTTCCTCCAGCGTCACTGGATTCACTGGGTAAGCAAGAGCTAAAGTAGGGGGAGAGAAAGCAGTACTGCCGATATCATGATCTCCTCCATTCTCCATATTGGAGAAGGAGTCAGATTGGCCTCAGACTCGGCTGATGAGCTGTGGGAATGTCGGGTTGGAGGGATCACAGAGTGGTGAGCAATGGGGGATCCACGTCGACGCTGAAGGTGTTTGGATGTGGTGTTGAGGAGATACTTCTAATACTGCTATAGCCGTCCGTGAGCTCTAAGGCTTCACAGTTTTTGCATTCACTGCTAATATGAAGGACAGAGAGAGTATCGCGCATTCAATCCTGCTCGTCGCGATCAGATTCACCTTCAGAGGAGGCGCGTCCGGCTAATGCTCGGGTGGCTGTGACTTTTCATTGTTCCCCTCGTTCGACTGTTCCAGGATGAGGCATCATACTATCTACTTTTACTCCAGCATAGGTCCTCGATTGCTACCGGAGTCGCGGGCATTATAGGTAGAATGATGTGGCCATTGGACATTTAAATTCTTACAGGACCCAAACCGCTTCCGCTCATACCGTTCTCCGCCAATACCTTACCTCGTTGAGGCACTGAGTATTACCTGCAAGATGGGTGTCCCCAAGTTCTTCAGATGGATGAGCGAGAGGTACCCAGCCATTTCACAGCTGATCGCCGAAAACCGCATTCCCGAGTTTGACTGTCTTTATCTTGACATGAGTAAGAGGAGGCCTTCTGCCTCGATCAACGTGGAGCCTACTAATCGCACCGCAGATGGTATCATCCACAACTGTACCCACAAAGATTCGGACTCACCAACATTCCGAATGACAGAGGACAAGATGTTTATTGCAATCTTCAATTACATCGAGCATCTCTTTGGCAAAATCCAACCAAAACGGCTCTTCTTCATGGCCATTGACGGCGTTGCCCCGCGTGCAAAAATGAACCAGCAACGGTCCCGACGCTTCAGGACTGCCTTAGATACCGAGAAAGCAAAAGAAAAGGCGATTCGAGAAGGTGTCAGCATGCCCACAGAGGAAGCCTTCGACAGCAACTGCATTACGCCGGGTAAACTTCGATCCTTGATGTTTGTGACGTTCGCTTATATACTCAGGAACCGAGTTCATGGCAAAATTGACAATGCAGCTCAAGTATTTTATCAATAAGAAGATTTCAGAGGACGTGGATTGGCAAGGGGTGGAAATCGTCCTTTCTGGACATGAAGTGCCTGGTGAAGGGGAGCACAAAATAATGGAATACATACGGCTTGCAAAAGCCCAGCCTGACTACGATCCTAACATACGCCACTGTCTCTACGGCCTTGATGCCGATCTCATTATGTTGGGGCTCCTCAGTCATGATCCACACTTCTGCTTATTGCGGGAAGAAGTTACCTTCGGCCGCCAGAGTCATCAGAAGTCGAGGGAGTTGGAGCATCAAAATTTCTACCTAATGCATTTGTGCATAGTCCGGGAGTATTTGGAGTTGGAATTTCAGGAGTTGAAAGACCCTGCTACATTAGAATTTCCTTTCGACATGGAAAGGGTGATAGACGACTTCATTCTCATGGCTTTCTTTGTAGGCAATGATTTCCTACCGAATCTTCCGAATCTTCACATCAACGAAGGTGCTTTGGCTCTCATGTTCAGGGTGTACAAATCTGTTCTTCCAAAAGCCGGTGGGTATATCAACGAGCGAGGCGTTATCAATTTGAAGCGATTGGGACTCTTGTTAGCTGAATTGTCCGATGTGGAATACCGATTCTTCGAATCAGAGAACGCCGATGCTAGTTGGTTCAAAGGGAAACAAATGGGAAAGGTAGATGTGATGGAAAAATCGGAGACGAGAAACAAGAAGGGACCGCTATCAATATCATCACCTCAAAAGGACATCTTCAAGCAAGTCAAACAATACGTCAATAGCCGCTCAAACGATCCCTCAAGCCCAAAGACATCGCTCGATCTCCCTTCAAAACTGACTGCCAGAGATCGCAAATTCGTCCAAGATTTAGCCGAGGATCTGCATCTTCAATGGAAGAGTGTCGCCAACGACGGTGGAGATCGACACCTTCGACTTGACTTTCCTGAAAAGCTAGAGGGTGACGAGGACAACGAAGATGTCGAAGACGAAGAAGCTTCAATGGCTTTGCTGAGGGTCATCAAACGCTACGACAATGCCACAATTGTGAATGTGACACCACAGGAGGTTCAAGAGCAGATGGACAATAGATACGAAGAGAAATTTCGAGGCTGGAAAGACAAGTACTACAAGGAGAAGTTCGACTGGGGTCTTGAAAACGGGCTTGAAATGCGTAAATTGGCCGAAAACTACGTGCAAGGTTTACAATGGGTACTCTACTACTACTACCGCGGCGTGGCATCATGGCCATGGTTCTATGGCTACCACTACTCGCCGATGATCTCTGGTATACTCTTCTTCTCGACGAGACTCCATGTTGTAATTGAAAACGTGAGCTAATGGATAACAGACGTCATGAAAGGCTTGAAAGCTGATACGAATTTTCAGCTGGGTCAACCGTTCCGACCTTATCAACAGCTGATGGGTGTTCTACCGGATCGAAGCAAGACTATCGTGCCGACAGCCTACCACGATCTAATGACAAACCCTGACTCGCCCATCATCGACTTCTATCCTCGGGACTTCGAGTTGGACATGAACGGCAAGAAGATGGAGTGGGAGGCAGTTGTCAAGATCCCCTTCATTGACGAGAAACGCTTGTTACCGGCAATGAGGACCAAAGAGCACCTATTGAGCCAAGCAGAAAAAGACAGGAACGAATTTGGGGTCTCGCTGAAATTTACATATTCTCCAGAAGTTGGGTTCACCTATCCCACCTCGCTGGTTGGCATCTTCCCAGACATCCACAACTGCCACTGTGTCGAAAACATTTTCGATCTGCCGACGATGGAAGGTCTAGACTACCATGTCGGTCTGATGCGTGGAGTTCAACTGGGCAATGCTGCTCTCTACGGGTTTCCAAGTCTGAAAACCCTACCGACTTCTGGCAACCTCGACTTCCACAGTGTCAACGTTTTCCAGCAAGACAGCCGAAATGAGAGCATGGTGGTATCTCTGCTGGATTCTGAGGCGCAAAGCAAAGTGGAGATGGCGAAAAGACTACTAGGTCGCAAAGTGCACGTTGGGTACCCATTCCTTTCCGAGGCCAAAGTTGTCCGTGTGTCGGATGAGATGTTCAGCTATACCGTCCCAGATAACCGCGTCGGTCCACCCGTCGCTGTTCCCCATGGTCCCCAGGAGCTTGGTATGTGGCACAAGAAGGCCGAGCACATCGAAAATGTGTACAGCAAGAGGCTGGGTATGGAGATTGGAGATGTTCAATCGCTGGTGCACGTGGAAACCTTGAAAGGACTTCAAAAGACGGATGATGGCGCAAGAATCAAAGAATACGCCTGCATACCAGGCATTGAAACTGACTATGCTTCGCAGACCGTTGTTGAGCATGTTGTCAACGAAGATCAACGCTTCGTAGAGAGAGCTGCGCTGCCTGTGGAGGAAGAATATCCTGTAGGCTCGCGAGCCTTCTTCCTCGGAGAATTCAACTATGGACGGCCCTTGGAAGTAGTAGGGCATACGGGCAACAAGGTCGACGTATGGGTCTCAACTGTGGCGGCGAGAATACCAGACTTTGGCCGTCAAATAGCTATGGACGCGAATCGTCACGCGCCGTACTCGCCTTCATTCGCCGTAGCGAAGGTCTTAGGCCTGAATCCTTTGGTTCTTAGCAAGATCACGTCTTCCTTCCAGGTCGTGCTGGATGATAGCCGTGTCAATCTGGGACTTAATCTGAAATTCGAAGCAAAGAAGTTGAAGGTGCTTGGTTATTCACGGCGTAGGCCAACCGGCTGGGAATTCAGCGAAAAGGCAATAACCCTTATCCGGCAGTATATGATCAAATTCCCCGAATTCATTGCAGGAATTCAACGCAATTCACAGGGCAACATCTACAACGCAACCGACTTCTACCCAGATTTCGTGGCCAAGATCAAGATCAAGGAAATCCAAAACTGGCTCAAAGAGGTGGAATCCAAGAGCTTTGAGAAAGTGCCACTTGAAGCCGAGCAATTGGATTCCGAAATCGTGGAGAGAATTGAGCAGGCGGCCGACAACGCCTTTCAGGCAGATCCTCCAGGCAGAGGCAAGAATCAGAAGATCAACGGAGCTCCTCGCAACGCACTTCTGAAACCTTCGGATGCGGAGCAAAGGCTGACTCACCAGCGTTTCTCGCTTGGTGATCGCGTTGTGTATGTCCAAGACTCCGGGAGGGTACCAATTGCAACTCGTGGGACAGTCGTCGGCAAGACTCGCACCTCCAGAACAACACTTCTTGATGTGATTTTTGATGTCACCTTCATGAGCGGCACGTCACTGGAAGATAGGTGCTCGCCGTTCCGTGGATCAACTGTACCGATACATTCGGTACTCAATCTCACGGATAAACAAGTGATTGCAGGGTCTCGTGCTGCCGATAATCATCGCCCACAGCCCCAGACACAACCGTTGGCTGTCAGCGGCTACGGCGCTCCGTTGGGGCCAGATGGTCAAGGACAACTTGTACCTGCACAGGCTCCAGGGTCTCTTCGTGGGTCGTTCCGAGGGGTTGTCTCAGGTCAGCGAGCCAACGGTGTGCATCCATGGGGACGTGGAGGGAGGGGTGGCCTTGGTCATGATCAGCCGAACCTCCCGATACGCAGTGCCGCATCGGCTCCGCCATATACCCGTGGTCGAGGAAATCAAAAACCTAACGGCACCCCCATTCGTGGCAGAGGGAGAGGTGATGCCAATTCTTCCCACCCCACTGGCAAAGGCTACCCAAGGCTTGACCAAGGTGGACCAGATAGGAGGGTGGTTCGAACCGACCAGGCATTCAGACCGCAATCGTATGCAAACGTGCCTCCACCCGCGATCTTGGATGCTAGGGGTCGTGGGCGAGGTGGACCTCGCGGCGCTCCAAGAGGTAGTGCGATGAGAGGCGGGGCAGCATCAAGAGGAAAAGTGGCAGTGGTACAACGGAATTGATGTGGCTTCTTTGGCATAGCGAGGTTTGTTTCTGCCCTTGCCCTTGCCCAGGGAGGGCATTTCGGTGGATGATCGACAAGACAACGACGGAGAAAAGGGTATCCAGTATAGACAATTACAGTTCTGGTTCCTGGAAGTAGAGCCTTAGGGGGCCCCCATGACCATAACTTCAATGTCAGAAATGAAGTTCAATACTCTGTAGTACTGCGTGTCTTCTTTCCCTCGGGTTAAGGTTGTCCATCCGTCTTTCAGGACTCAACACATCGACCAAAGATCCAAACCGATCGATACGATAGTTTTTTGGTCTGATCAACACGCAACCAAATAGTAGTATGCCCATGATCTGTATTACTTTGCGTCACATGAAATCGTCGCCTCCTTTATGCTAGGCTCGACAGAGCACAAACTCGATACCTCAAGCAAATCTAATACGAATACGAATATTTATGGACACTTGGTTCTCCAGCCCTGTTCTTCATTCGCAGTCTTCAGAGCGAATGTAGCCAAGCTGCTCTTTCAACTATCTAATCAACATGCATTCGACGCTCGTGAGGGCACAGAATGTCTTTGGCTTCTTCACCACCGTAGCTTTCTTCACCGCCCTACTCACTGCCCTCTCAGTGCTCTTCACTCCCCAGAACCCGTCCGCCAGCATTGAGCTGCGCAACGTGCAGGTGTACGTGTACAAACTGAAAGATCGACGTATTCGCCTCGAGCTGACGTGCCCGACAGAGTCAAAGGCCGGCCGCACTATTCATCACCGAAAAGAGAAGAATATGCGCACATCAAATTCGATCTCGACGCCGGTAGGTCGCAAGATGGCAGAAAGCCAACGAGACGGATACTGATCTTAGACAGACTTTACATCCCTCTTCAATTGGAACACTAAGCAACTGTTCGTCTGGATTACGGCTACCTATCCCTCCTCCGACTCTTCGCCCAACGCGCTCCCCTCTCAAGCCGTCATCTGGGATACCATAATCAATTCCTACAGCCAGGCACATCCGTTCAATCCTCTCGAGATATACCTCAAACCTCCACCACCGAAAAAAAGCAAGGCCAAGCAAGCTTCCACGAAGAAGCAGCAAGCCGAGCCAGAGCCTGGCCTCATCCGCTTGAAGAACTCCAAACCGAAATACCAGATCACGGATATCAGCGGGATACTTTCCGAGCGAACAAACGTTACACTCGAAGTTGGATGGAATGTGCAGCCGTGGGTCGGAGCCCTTACGTGGACGCTCGGCGACGGGCAAGAGTTGGGCATCTGGAAAGGCGTCAAGGGGGGCAAGAGCAGGACGTTTGACATGCCAGCATTGAAGGGTAAAGCTGCGAGCTCTGCAACGGTGGTGGCATCAGGAGGAACACCGAAAGCGGCGGAGGCCTCGCCAGTCATTTGATGCTGATTCTAACGTCACATCGCAATCGATGGGAACGAAAAGGTCATGCTGCTATCCTGACGAGCAGCTTCAACAGACTTCAGTCAGGCCAGGCTTGGAAGGCAACGCGCTGTGAGATGACTTAGAAATAAGCAATACGATGTTGTTTCCATGCAAAGTGGCATGCATGACCTTGATTCTTGTCGCATTCTGCCGATCTACAAAATCACTGCTGAGCTGACTGATCAATCTTAGCCTCGGCAGTGATCTCACCACGCATTCTGCCTCCACCAAGAAGGCCGCTCCACCTCCTCTACTTACATGCATGCGAACGACCCCAATCAGCATTCGATATAGCACGATTGAAAAAATGCCGCAACCCGAGCTTCCTGAGCCTGCCTACGCTGAAGTCGACTCAATGTTGTCCCACATGTTCGGAAAGGAAGTCGCCAATTACTTCTCTGGTCAGTCCATGGCGTTTAAATATTAACTATCGTTGTTGCAGTGCCCTGACTTTCCCTTAAAGGATCACCTCTCAACCGAGTCTCCTTCTTGCGGACCGACCACTCCTTCCTATCTGCTGCGATCAAACACCCTTCAACATCTTTCCTTCTCATGAACAACCTCGCTCCCCTTGCCGAGAATCCTTCCAAGCTTCGATACGCGTCATATAAAGACGTCCAACCGTTGATTGGCGAGAACCCCTACAGCAAGAGTGAAGAAGATCTGATATCGGAGTTTAACTCTTCGGTTGCGATTCCCCAATTACTCTTTGTCGGCTTGGACGAAAACCATAGGACTGGCTTCGAGTGGAACATCTATCAAGGCTCCCCCTACTTTGCCCTCGATGTCACACCGAAGGGCAGCACCCCCTCGGCCGCAGAATCGCTCATCCAAACGATGAAAACTCGGGGACTAAAATTCGTGGAAGGCCGTGTGCACATGTCCCTTCCCGCTCCGCAAGCTGCCATCTACGCCCAAGCACGCGCTCTCTTGGATTGGAATGCCCGCAACCCTTTTTGCGCCCAATGTGGCCAACCCACTCTCTCCATCAACGCTGGCACAAAGCGCACATGCCCCCCAAAAGATATGGCTTCCCTTGCAAACACCTCCACCATTGGCTCAACGATTCCCCAAGCACCCACGGATCGCCCCGATTGCGCCACTCGTAAAGGCATCAGCAATCTGTCGTTTCCCCGCACAGATCCTACCGTCATCATGGCTGTGATCTCGGCGGACAGTGAGCGCATTCTGCTTGGACGCCAGAAGAAATGGCCTAAATATTGGTACAGCACCCTCGCTGGCTTTGTCGAACCAGCTGAATCTGTTGAAGAAGCCGTGAGGCGGGAAGTCTGGGAAGAGAGTGGTGTCACTCTCGGAAGAGTCGTGATCCACTCCACGCAGCCATGGCCCTACCCCGCGAATCTTATGATCGGAGCGATCGGGCAATGCGTGCCGGGCAAGGAGGAGATTCTGCTTAAGCATGACCCTGAATTGGAGGATGCTAAGTGGCTAGACATGAAGGAGGTGACCGAGGCGTTGGAGGCTGGTACGAGCGGCTTGGGAGAAGATGCACCGGAAGGATACAAAGAAGGCGGATTAAGACTACCACCGAGAACAGCAATCGCAAATCAATTGCTGCGTGCTGTCACAGGCGGCTTTCTCAATGGCGATGGACGGAGCAGAATATAGAAAGGATTGTAGCCTCGACTAGACCATAGAAAGGAAGTCAAACATAGATAGATTTACATGACATTCAGCATAACACCATCTCACGTTTTGACGACAACAAAGTTTGCGGGATTGAGGCATAGGACGACATTTTCAAGGCAACCCTTTTGGATTTGGCTGCATTGACGGCTAAATACTGCACATTTTGAACAAGACACTGCAGTAATTTTCGATGTGTCCCCCACCAGTAGCTCCCAAACCCAAGGCGGCCCTACCTTCGCACCTGTTGAATGGGTCGTCGTCCCACGCAGCCCACCATGGTTCCCCACTTTGGCGGGGTTCTGTCAATCCCAAAGAACGAGACAAACTCACAGCTTCCATCAAATCCTCCAGTGGCCGCCGACAGCCTCTAGATCTGAACAGTCTGGATACGCAGCCCAAATTTGGTCGAGAGCATGATGCCGAGCGCTTTGCAGAAGAGGAAATCGAAGAAGATGACGAAAACCATACGCATCTGGATGTCTCCGCCAGAGACCCACGAGACGAGGCGGTCCATGCAACACCGCCTGCCTTGAGTCAGCCAGCAAGCCCCTACACCATGAACCCTCCCATCGACTTTGATGGTCTGAGCTGGCCCAGTGAGTGAAAGCGAGACTTCGGTAGCGGATGAACAGCTGAAGGGAGATCACAGGTCTTGGGACGAGGGAGCGACGAGAGAACACTCCAAAGCAAGCCGAAGAACGAGTGAGCAAATTAAAGGACGCCATTACAACCATTCTGGAGTGCATAGGCGAAGATCCAGAGCGAGAAGGTCTTCGAGGGACGCCGGAGAGGTACGCAAAGGCCATGCTATTCTTCACCAAGGGCTACGAGGAGAACGTCCGCGATTTAGTCAACGGAGCGGTCTTTCATGAGGACCATGATGAGCTTGTCATTGTCAAGGATATAGACGTTTATTCACTGTGCGAGCATCATATGGTCCCTTTCACTGGAAAAGTATGTCCATCAAGCGTCATTAAGAAGAGTTGCGCTGTTCTCGTTCACATACTGATCCTCCCTGCAGATGCACATTGGCTACATACCCAACAGTACCTTCCAGAAAATCGAGCCCTACTTTGGTTATCTTTGCTGACCGTGGATAGGGCGAGTACTTGGACTGTCTAAATTGGCACGTCTGGCCGAGATGTTTTCTCGTCGACTGCAAGTACAGGAACGGTTGACGAAGCAAGTGGCACTCGCTATCACCGAGGTATTGAAGCCGCAAGGTGTAGCTGTTGTCATGGAGTCGAGTCACCTATGCATGGTCATGAGGGGGGTCCAGAAGACTGGAGCTACGACCACCACGAGCTGTATGTTGGGCTGCATGCGATCCAGCGCCAAAACGAGAGACGAGTTCTTGAACCTCGTCAACAAGAGATGAAATTGGACATGTGGAGGTACTTCCCGGGCTATTTAGGTGTGGGTAGCGTGGAATTCTCTTTTTGCATGGAGGATGAAAAATGCATGAAACGGTGTTGGTGTTGCTCATCCTACGCCTGGACCAAGAGCTGGATTGGCGATGCCGGGAGTTTTGTGGTTGGATAACGTAGAGTCGCTATTCTCAAGGTGACTCCGGTGTCGCATACTGGTTACGTCGCATCATCACAATTTCGCAGTGAGCATTGAGCAATCTGTGGTCCAGGAAAGGTGGTAGGTGCACTGCATGAAAGTTCCTCATGATTCATGTTGGGCCCATCATCCAGTCTAGGGATCAACATTATTTGGATTCGATGAAGGGCCCAATGTGTCTATATCGAGGTCATTGGTATGGTCGTTGAGAGACTGAGTCCATTTCTCTTTGCCATGTTGTGAGTAAACCACTAAACCCCTTTTCGTTGCAAACGCTTTCACCACCACACTTCGATGAAGGTACCTCCACAATGGTTTGTCCTTGCCCATTCTCCTGTTCGCCTCACGTCTGAGGTAACGAACCCTACCACCAGTATGCTTTCAGTTACCTTTCGGTCAAGATCACAACATTGCTGGCGGTTTAGGGTTTAGAGTCAATGAGCATGGCACGCATTCGACGCACTCAACGTGCTCAACGTAGCCTTTTTAACACTGCAGACGAGACTCTCCCAACAGCAACCGTGGCAGGCCGTGGTCAAGGCTCCTCTGAAGCATCGGCTAAGGTTGACGCTGTGCTCAACACTCATCCTAAACGGCAAAGAAGAATACCAAACAACTCTCCAAGTGCAGACCAGACCGCGAGGCGCGGCATGCTGCCTCCTGTCATCCTATCACCGCAGAAAGGTACTCTATACAATCGACGCGCCAGCACTTCGCCTGAGCGTCTGCCGGTCTTGTCTTCACCACGTAGAAGAGACCCACGGATCTACCTACCAGACGACAACCCACCCTCGCCTGAGACGGACTCCAGGCACTTCAGTGTCTTCAACAACTTGCTCAAACACCCTGAATTGACCATAGAAGTTTCGAAGAACCTCGACGTAGAAGACCTCATATCACTCTACGCCATCTCCAAATACTTTCACCTCCTCGTCAATAGTCGATTCACCTCCCTGATCCGTGCTCAGACAAACGCGAGAGCACCAGAATCTGCTCGCATTTTTATCCACCGCTGCTATAAGAATCTTTGTATTCGAGACCCTGCACGACGCAAAAATGAAACAAAGGAGGATGAAATTAGGATGATTCCAAGCTTTCGCTGGCTACGCATGATCCTCTTCCGTGAAAATGTCGTGAACGACATCCTCAGAGCGATGTTAGCGGAGGGTCACCGCCTCCCCAAATGTACAACCTTGGTGATCAAGAAACTCTGGTTTCTCATCGACATCAGTGACAACACCCGACGCATTGGTCTGATGCACAACAAGCGCTTCTGGTCGGACAATGACATCTTCATCGCTACGCTGTTCTTCATCAAACTCGACATGCGCCTCACAGACCCAATGACTGGCAATGGCGAGATAGGTCTGCGGAGAATGCTACTGAACCAGCGAAGTCTATCCACACTGGCCAAAGTTCTAAAGAGAGAGGAGATGAAGACGCAGATTGATATGCTACAGATGATCGTGCGCTACAACTACACTCCGCGAAACCGAAGCGGTGCGAGTATTCTGGGTGTGCCAGCAAACCAAGTGGGCAAGCTACAGTACGAAGGATGGGGATTTCGTAACACGAAGTTCATCCCAGTGGATGGACTGGTTGCACGGGAGGGTGTGAGAAGGAAGATGAATTTGCAAAATCAGTACATTGATATGATGATCTATGGTTATATTAACAAGCGGCCGCCCTTGTACACTTTTGAGGATGTCAGAACGCCAATGCTGGAGCCCGCGACGGAAGGGAAGGACGATGAGGGTGATGGGAGCAGTGATGATGAGCCCGAGGGAATGGAAAAGGCTTTCTTTGCAGGTGATAGTGAGGACGAAGCAGAGGAGGAAGATGGAGGGGAGGAGGAAGAGACGGATTTTGCAGAGTACCGTCTGAATGCAGGCAGCGGGGATGCGGGAGCCATCTTTGAAAACATCCCGGGGTAAGGGGTGAAAAGTGGAAGATAGAACACGCTATGATGCTGAGGTAGATTCAGGCACCTTTTGCTGCCAAGTAATGGATCTCATTGTTGCAATGCAAACCCAACACACAAGGAGCCAGCGCCTTCTTAGTCGTAATGGCAATTTTCTTGACTTTGTGTGCTGCTCGTTCTTTAAGCCAAAGGCCCGAGATCTTTAGAGCCATCATCCATCTAGCCAGCAAAGACGGCCATTCTCTGCTAGAATAAGTCCGGACTGCCGACTTCTTCCGGCTGGTGCTGTGTGAAGTGAACGCCCCTGAATCTCAAGCTCCTTTTGCGGGGAGAGGATCCGCATGAAGACGCGTGCGCGGCGCAATGTGAGATTAGTGTACATCTCTACCACGGTCCTCCGTTTCTTTTATGTTTTTGGGTGGCCAGGCTTCATTGCCTTCACGCCCCTGGCCGACCATAAAGCTACCCCTCGTACATACCAGAACTCCAAAGCCGACTGTTTTGATCTAGACTACGGATTACTCCGCACACTGTCCTGTCCCATTCACACATGATGATCACATTTTCCCTCTACCCCACGTACGTCGGTTTCGGATATAGCGCTCTCCCAAGCCGGCTGTTGGGCGGGGTCAGCATGAAGCCAAGGAATAATACGACCGTATCGGAACATTTTGCGCTGCCTTTATTGCGCTAGCCATACAGCACATGTAACCAGAGAGTCTAACTCTGTAGCAAAGATGGAGAAAAAGAAGCCGAACATGCACGCTGCACGATGGATTTGCGGGGTCAGGGCACAACACGCGCATTCACGCAATGTAAGTACCTTCTAGCACACATGGAGCTGTGCCGATTGGTGTATGGAGGTATATTGACTTCGGACCTTATGCACAGAAGGTGGTCTGAACACAGAATCTGTAAAGTCTGCTTAGTCCAAATAAGCAGGCGTGGCAAGTCTACTTCTAAGTTCTGACATTACCACTAGATAGTAAACACACACCCTAGACAATTCCGTGGGCGGCTGTGGGGGTGGTCCGGTGAGAGCTACGGCTGGGGCACGGGCTCGGCAAAAATATGTTGGAAAAACAAGCATAGAGTTCGAAACATCCACGCCGTATCAAGAGCCTCATGTTGTAGGTCACTTCAGATCAACAGCAAAAGTAGGTTGGAGTACGTGCTTGCCACCACATGAAGCAGATGATGCTGCAGGATGAATATTGCTGGGTACCAGATTACAAAATTTATAGCGGAACTCGGGGGGTCGTAGCCAGCACTAGACTGCGGGATGCTGCCCCCCCAAAATCCCAATTGGGCCTGCACCGTTCCCGCTTGGCAGAGCAAGATTCAGGCTGTCGACTCCGAAAGCCGTTGGCCAGTCCAATTCAATACGAAGACCGTTAAATGCAGTCAGCAGTCAGCAGAAAGCATCCCCATTCCTGTGTTGAAGAGCCAAGCTCTTTACGAAAAGCGTGCACTCTCGGCTTCTGTTAGCAATTTGTCAAAGCATTCTAGACTTACGCCAAGCACCTACCACATGAAAACAGATCACGAATCCAATTACCACTTCTTCAATGGTATCCACTTTGGTCTTTGAAAATAGTCGAATCCCAATCAAAGAGATGAGGTTCGGCCTGTTCAGTGACTGCATGGGAACCGCGAGTCGGCAAATCACGCACAACAGCCATACTTTGTTTAATTAGTGGCTCAACTGGCATCCCTTTCCGACCACTTTAACTGCCATGCTTCGGCCATAAGCTTAGAGTATTCCATACTGGCAAGTGTGGCAGTCGAACCCCTTGCTAGCCCCTTTTCTGAACAGGGAACCATAATCTCGCGTACCTTGGCTACCCGCCAATAGCCCCACGCCGCTCCCGCATCTCTAACGACTCTAACTATAAACGAAACATCCACCTCGTATCCACTTGCTGGCTTTTCTCTACCACCGCCAAGGCCCACTCGCTTTTGGCAGCCAACTGCCAAGATACCCCATTGCCCTCATTACATTTTCCTGCGTAGAGGATCCCGAAAGGTCTGATTTCGCCCCCATCATCGTTGACAGAGCACCAGCCAATCGACCCCCATCTCTGTTCCAAGATCAAGATCGAAGTCACTCGCAAAGCAAACATGTTTGCTCGCGGCATAATGATACTTGCCGATAAGCCTGGAGTCGCCTATCATGCACCCAGCAAAGAGGAATACGAAGAGTACGAACATAATCGGATGTTTAATGGCTCATGCCGCCAGGGCTAGACTTGAGTGGCTCACAGAGTTTTGTGAACATAGCGTCTACCGAACAAGCACACTGACTGATGCTAAAACAAGGCCTCTCAATTGAGAAAGTACTGAGTATTTTCCTACCGCCACGTTCTTCCCGAACCTGGCCTCTCCACTCTTCATCTCGGCTGCCTCTTAGGGGCCTGGACACATCCCAAAAGAGCTTGCCCAGTGAGGTGCCATCCTCCATTCAGCTTAGGATCCGTCTCCAATGGGGAATCTCTGGGACGCTCACCGCACTCAGAGCTGGCTGGCCGAATGCTAGAATGATTGGGTCTTTTCCCCTGGAGCCCTGCAGCTTGGTCAAGTGTTTACATGGCAACGCTAGAGCTAAGCTGCATACGGAGTTACACACCGTTGCTTCTCTGATCCTTCTCCTTCCCCCCTTCGTTCACCGTTATCTTATAATACATCCTCGCTCTAGTCGCTCGCTCTTCTTCTCTCTCCAAAGCAGATTATTCCAGGCTTATATGCCAATGTCGTTCATTTCATTACGGTCGTTATTGCCTGTGTGATCATTATCGATAATAATAATTCCTAATACCCATTACTTATTCACGACTACATTGCCAACATTCCAATTAGCAGCGAAAAAATATCAAAATGATTTCCAAATTCGGATTCTCCGGCCTGGTCTTCGCAGCCGCGATCGCGGCCCAATGCCCGCAGAACAGCTGCTCCAATGCTCTGCTCCAGAACCCCGCAGCAGCCGCATCTTTCTGTCAGGTATATGCAAAACATGAGCAAGCGGGTCAGAATCAGTCACAACCAAATGGTGTATGTGGTGCCAAGGGGGACACATGTGTTTGTGCTTCGTCGACACTACCATATCCCGAATTTGCTTCCCCTTGCTTCAAGGACGTCAACTTCGCCGCTTCCCTGAAATCTGCTTGCGGGTGCGTGAGCGGTACTCCCGCCCAGGGATCCTTCCCGGGCTCGTCCTCGCCTTCACAAGGCGGATTGTCTCCTGGTAGCTCGCAAGGCTCAAGCTCTCCAGGGAATAATGGCTCGCCGTCCCAGGGCTCTAGCTCCCCAGGGAACAACGGCTCCCCATCGCAGGGCTCAAGCTCCCCAGGGAACGACGGCTCCCCATCAAAGGGCAGCTCTTCGCCAATCGGGCCTGGAAGCTCGCCATCAAAGGGGCCTATCACGACTCAGAGCTCCGTCACCACTGAGATGTAAGTTTGCAACCATGACGATTCCTTTTGCACAGCTGATGGTTAAATAGCGTCTACACAACTGTTACGAAACGCCCTGTCACGAACACCATTACCACTGGGGCTACTCCAACCGTGCAAGTCACAATCACCGAGTCGACCGTTACGAGCACAACCACTATCACCATCTGTACTCAATGTGCGGGTCCGACCGCTCCTGGCTCGTCCAACAGCGCTGTCTCTGGCAGCACTTACACTGCTACTGCCGTACCACAAAGCGTAACGAATACCCCTATCATCGTTACGTCGACTCCTGCCCACGGCCCTGTCTCGAGCCACCCTGCCTATTACAATTCCACTGGCCCTTCGCCTTCGTTCTTCCCCAGTGGTTCAGGAGGCACCGGGGTCGTCAAATCGACTGGCGGTGCATCTGGCAGTGGCCGAGGTCCCTTCAGCTCTCCCTCGTCGGGCTTTCTGGGAACCTCAGCCACTAGAAAATCAGTATACAGCAGCGGCACAGGTATTCCTATCATTCCGAGCGGTAGCAAGGCTGTTTACAGCAGCGGAACTGGTCGTCCAATCCTTCCCAGCGGAAGCAAGCCTGTGTACAGCAGTGGTACAGGCATTCCCATCCTCCCTAGCGGCTCCAAGCCAGTCTACAGCAGCGGAACAGGTCTCCCTATCCGGCCTAGTGGAAGCAAGCCTGTCTACAGCAGTGGGACTGGAGTGATTAGGTCGACAGGTGCTGCCAGCGGTACACGTCCCGCCTACTCCGCTCCCAGTTCTGGCTTTGCCCGTCCTTCGGGCTATTCGTCTTCAGTCCGAGGCTCTGCCAGTGCTTACTCAAGTGGTACACGGCCCGCGTACTCAGCTCCCTCGAGCGGATTTCCTCGGCCCTCTGGGTACTCGTCTTCAATTCAAGGCTCTGCTAGTGCCTACTCAAGTGGTACACGCCCCGCGTACTCAGCTCCCTCGAGCGGATTTCCTCGGCCCTCTGGGTACTCCTCGTTGGCGCCCTCGGGAAGCATGCCCGTCTACAGCACAGGGACTGCCTCCCCAATCCGCCCATCGAGTAGCGTGAAGGCGAGCTACTTCCCCTCTGGCTCGCAGAATTCTACTGTTCCCGCAAGCACAGGATTCTCCCGACCTGCATACCCAATAGCCTCGGGCTCGGGCTCCAGCCCCGTGAACCCTACTGCATCAGGGTCAGCGCCGATCTTCCCGACAGGGGCGTCCTCCGCTCTGCCCTTGCAACCCTCGGCGTCTAACCCAAGCGGGGTCTCATCTGGAGCACCATACCCAACAAACTTCTTTCCCCTCCGCAGTCTCTACGCTGACATAAAGAAGGCTGAGAAGAAGGAAGCTAAGAAGGTCAATGGTCGGCGATTCTGGTGAGCGAGGGAGCATTCATGACTTTGGGGATCTAAACATAGAGGTGGTGGGGACACCCGGTGGAGTTATTCATTCTTCTGTCCAAAGTACAGGGACTCAATTCTAAAGCTACTAGCTGCATGGTTTTAATTCTAATGTCAACTCGACCGAGTACGGAGTACAATATCCCGCATAATTCAAAACCTCTAGACCGAATTTCCCCCCATTCTCTTCGTGCTTCACATCCCAATTTCATTACTCCACGGCCCGTCTGACATGTAGGCGCTAGCTATCTAGGCCCTGTAGAGGGTGATTGTAGTACGCTTCTTGCGTAGTGGACTGGAAAGGAGTGGTATACACTTTTGGGTCCAATTTTACTTGATACCCAAGTCGCGTGTCGTGATTTCTGAGCGACCCAATTCGGCATTACCGTTGCACAAGTTGGGATCATCCATCAACCTGTTGTCACAGTTGGTTGCTACCATGCTCCATGTGTGCTGGTCAGCCTGATCGCCTTCACAGACCCTTTCATTGTCTCTTAAACCCTTTTACAGCCCTGCATCAGCTTTTCCCACCCCCTTTCATGATGTGACCACAGCAAAGAATGCTCACAAAACCGTGGACAGAATTTCAAAGGCCTAAACCCTATGTCTTGACAGGCTCAGATAAGTCTAAGAAGACTTTCATGAAGATGTTGATGAGACGATACTGATGGAAGTCATTACAGAGGACGTCGCTGTCTTAGTCAACGATCAACGTCTCAAGGTTGTCAAAATGCCAAATTAAGGGAAATCTTGATGAACCACTCATTGTTCGTGAAGGCTCTCACCAAATTCCCCAATACCCGTAATGGACACCATCTAATTTCACGCATGATGTACCCTGTGACCGTAATAAGCATGACAGAACCCTGATCTTAACGTACAATTATACTTACGAGATCGGTCCTGCACTGTCCCCAGGCATGTTATGGTCAATGTGCGATCCTAGCGTCTTACTGCGCTTGAATTACGTCCGAGGATTTTCGAGGTGATGCGGCATATTCCTGTGTTGTATGCTAAATGTAGTCCGAACCCCGACTGATCAGAACCTCATCGGAAGCGTGACCATAATGTGACGTAATATAACATAGACGAGGTTTTGGCTTCCATTCTAGAGAATCCTAGGCAGGTTGCAACTGGAGAGCCTCAAACCTGGCGCTTTTCCAAAGCGCTGAGCCTCCAGGTAGGGTCAAGGTTTCAATGCTCTTGACTTCGAAGCCGAGACTGCTTTGTTTCTGGCATGTACTCGGCGGTAGACAAACTGATGGTTCCTCGCAAGAAATAAATGCGTAGTCCTTTGGGTCTACCCATTGAAGAGAAATAATTGCTGGTGGAGGTGCGATGAATGCCCCACCATGGCCATCCGTTGATTAACCACCTGACAAGTCCATTTGTAGAATTTGGCCATTTGTGTTGCCTTGGTCAGGTGCAGCGACGCCGTCGACGTTATGAGTTGCAGTAAGACCGCAAGCTATAGCGCGTGGAAGACTATTGATTGAATGATTGAAGGCTGGAAGGAGTGCCTAGATAGGAGATAAGTTGACAATTTCTGTTCGCGGCGGAAATTATGAGATTGAGAATATGTTCTAAAGTTGTGTCAAGGTAAGGTAGGATGATCAATTATCTAGCACGGAAAAGAGCCGAAGCAACTCTGGGTCAGAAATATTTTTGGGGTAAGGACCCTCGGGCAAGTCCGACCTTTAAGCGAGGTCTTTTGAAATTGCTGCGACCGGTTTCATAAGGAGGGAATAAAAGGTACCTCTTAATCAAGAACTCAGAATGATCACAAGATTTTGAAGCTATCGCCACCGACAATTCCAGCTCTGCCAGTAGGGACACCTCTTTTATCATGGCAGTGGATCGTTGCAATCTTTTCGCCGCCCTCACCAGATTTGGTCGGGTCGATAACGTAGAACGCTGCCACAATATCCTTGATAGTCATGGGATAGCCTTAGTTGGACTGTTGGGGAAACTTCCTGGCGTCAAGATTGTTGAGGCCTAATACCATAGACGGCGCGCTTGCTCCGTACGAAATGCTTGACCGTTTCGATTTTCTAGAGTCGGCCGTGCCTTGCTCGGATTGCTCTACCCCTGGACTTCAGCTTACTTCATGACGCCTGAGTAAATTTGGTATTCAGTAGGGCGACACTCGAGGCTGGAGGTGGGCGGTCCGTTACCCGTGTGAGTGGCATTATCAAACATCTGCGTTGAATAAATTGTGCTATATCGATGACGGCCACTGGTGGATGGGTGTCCTGGAGCAGACTAGGCAGGGCCAGAGTGGTGAAGACGTCCTAGCTTAGACTTCCGAAAGAACGAAGGCATTGGACTTTGATAGATTGAGACAAGTGCTCATTGCCGGACGGGTATGATTGAAAGTGAAGGTCCCAAAGTGACAACGTACGGGCAAAGAGAGCAGCGATGGCTCCACTAAAGAGCCAACCCACCAGACCGCATGCCACAAAGCCCCTGGAATGCCAGCAGCAAGTCTTATAGTGCCAAATGCTGCCCCTAAATAATCATGTTCAATGAAATCGAGGATCACAATCGTAGCCCCAGCAACTGTGCCTGCAGTGCCTAAAGCTTGGGAGGCCTCTTTTCTGATTGAACGTATTCAACATCCCCCCTACTCCAGCCAGAGTAGCTTCCGTGTAACCTCCATTGGGACCAGAACTCCCTTCAGCAGCTAGCTTTTCCGCTAAATTACCTTTGGTATCAAGGTCGCGCAGGCCGACGGCAATCTCGATTCGAAATGTCAAAGTCTCCTTTTCTGGCGCCCCATCCCCATTCAAAGCAAAGCCACGCGCGCACAGGAGCCGCCTCTTTCCCGTACTATTGATGACACGATCGCCATAAGGGTCTCTAATCAAGTACGCAGTGGCTTTCATCTCTAGTATAGCGCCGCAGTAACCTGATCTCGATTGCCATGCGTCTGGATCCTCGAACTCAGGCGTTGCCTTGGAAGTTTTTAAGTTGAGAGCATTGACCTATTTCTTCATGAATTATGTTACCTTTGTTGGACCCGCCAACGCGATATCTGGGGTCCTCATTGAAATTGATCGATCACGAGGCCTTCGCTTAGTTCTGGGTCGGAGAGGGCCTTGTTACGCAAATGTTCTTGCCAGGCTTTGACGGTCTCGCGGCCTGTTCTCGCCGGTATGGGGTGACTACTGCCCCTAGTGCCTTGGTCGAAGACCCTTGATGGTAAAAACAGATCGGATGGTAGAGCGACCTTGTGATTGACACTCTATTTGACGGGAAGAGGTACCTCTTGGGCGTTACCGGCAATCCAAATTGATGAACGTACAACAGAGACGGTTTTTCCACCCGGCAGGGTCATCCCGGCTTCGGGTATTGTTTTGAAAAGAGATACACATCCCGCAGTGGGTCAGGACCCCGGCGAAAATATATCGTCATGCTCGAGCGGCGTGGGAGGTAGTAATGAAAGGGAGTAAGTGAGATTGAAAAAAAGGGTCCACAAGCAGACCGAAAGAGAGGGTAACATGATGTTTTAGGTCCAGCAAGGAGCTGGGCTTATGGTGCGCTTTGCGGAAAAGTCGTCTTAAGACAGCTCAAAATGACTATACTATAGCTTGCGCTCCTTACAGGCGATGCCAATGTTAAGCTGGGGTAGATGATGTTCGCGCTGTTTTACATTTATCATCTTGTAGACATCGGACTTGTGGGCGTCAGCGAGCATCAATCAGCTGCAAAGCTCCAGGTAGTGAAACATGACTGTGGCCTCCTGTCATACTAATGGACCAACTTACATGCACTGGACTTCGTGGTCATCAGCAGTTCAACTACGCACAGTGAAGGGGGCGGAGATTGTGGACCAACCTATTGTGTTACACACCATTCAAAATCTTTAATAGCCATTTTTCAGCGCTCTTGTTGACCCCAACTGCGATGCATCATATCTCAGTCTAATCACAACCTTGTATTCTCTGACCCTAACCTGAACACCCCTCGGCAAATCAACATTTTTGGTCAAGAGAGCATCTTGCCACGGAGTACTGACCTTGCAACCGGCTGTCCCCTAATAGCACCCGGGGCAGCTTCTTGAGTTGGTCAAGAACAGAACTTCTGGGTTCCGAGGTCCCTTGTGTATATGTTGAGAATAAGATTCTAGAAATGTGACCAAATTCTAGAGTCGCTTATTCAATTATATAATCCAACAGTATAAGAATAAGGTAGTCAAGGGACTGCTGGGAGCTATTAGATTCTCTATCGGGGCCACCCTCAGGGCCGGTTACTTAACCATCTCAGGCCTAGCGCAGCCAGCATGCTGTTCAGTGTCCAGGTCCCCTCGGACTCTAGGTGCAGTCGTCTGTATATTCCATCCTTCGATATCACAACACGGGACATTCGTACTACACAACCATTGCTAGATAGACTCATCATCACTGCAGCTTCACCTGACCTTTTGTTGGACAAGCCATCCAGAGCGATTCAATCCATCTACACCCCCAAACACAAGCAGACAAGCGTTCGAAAATGGAAGGCACCAATCCTATCTCTGCCCTCCTGGTTCGTACTGTCCCGAGAACTCCCTTGCCTGAGAAGAACAATGCTGACTACGAGATGCTCAATAGGTCATTTTAATCACAATCTTTCGTGCGTATATCTTTCTCCTCCTACCTTCGTAGACCTGACACCCGAGGTTCCCAGTACCGCCCCTCGGTGTGTTCATGATTGCCGGATGCGGCGCCGATCTGCTCATCAACATCTGCCTGACAGTGCTCGGGTAAGTGCCAGCAGACATGTCGTTGACTCTACGCCCCCAAGCGCGTTGAATCCCCATACGTTGTTTGTACTGAGGCTCGGAAAGATTCCTACCTGGGCATGTCCACGCATTCTACCTCGAATTTGTCTACTTCGAACGCCGCAAGCAATCGCACGTCAACGGAGTGGTGCAGGAGAGGGCGGCGGGAGTATACTCCGAGAACATCCAGACTGGAGGTCAGGTACAATATGGGACCGTCGGATAGCGGTTCACACGAAGGGCCATTCACGGGCTCAGGAATGACGTGGCTGCTGTAACGGGCGAGATATCCTTGACGAATAACGTGACGGCTGAATGACTCAATAGAAGGCCGCAACACGGCAGCAAAGAGACGGCCAGATACAAATGATGGGTGCATCATCCATGCACGCCCTTTGATCTATGGCTGCTACATTTTCCTACTTGCTATGGCCCGGCTGATGTCAGAAACACGACGAAGGCGCTTGCCCTTTGCCCCTCACCCAATACTGGGCAGACAATGCACTCCTACCATGCCAGTCCTGATGCGGTTGCTACAAAGGTTGATTTCATCGTCGTCCTGGAGCAAATCTATTCTTTTACTCAAGATGAGGGTTCACACCGCGTTTTGAGTATTGCGTATTGTCGCAGTTGCCACGAAGATGAATGCAGGGATTACACAAAGCAACTCTGACATTGTTGCCCCTCTCATTCAGAAAACAAGTTGCTATAATAGCTCGTAGGGGTGGAATAGGATGATAGATGAGCTCTGGCAGTACTAAGCTATTGAGGCGAGAATAGGACTATACACCCAGTCCGTCCGCGCCAATTTCCCTGGACTGCATACCCAAATTTGGTCGCATGTCCCAGTATCGAGAATGAGCGCGGTGCAGAGATCCTATGAAGAATATTTGACGCTGTAGCGGAAGGTCACACATCAATGAGACAAATAGCTCGTTGACGTCGCATCATACCACCAGTCCCAATGACTCGTAAAGCCTCGAGAGGTATTGGCAGGGAGCGCTTTTCATGAGACGAAAACCAGGGAATTCAACAGTGACAATACTCGCACACATATCAATCTTGTGTAGCCTTCGTTCTTAAGACCCTTCATGGCGTTTGAAGCCGCTCGTAAAGGTATTGAAATAGGGTTTGATGCTGTCTAGCAATACTTTGTTGGAAAGCTTCTTGATACGACTGTTGTCAGATTACATGATTGCTATGCTGTATGATATGTACAAGCTGCCGTTCAATGTTGCGTACTGATTCAGCTACCAACTGATAAAGCGACGAAATAATGATAGAAGTGGAAGGGTCGAAGCCATCCTGATATCTTTCACACTACAGCCCTTTACGAGCTATTACCAATCCCCACTTGAAATATCGAAAAAATGCCTTTCAAGATAGTGTCGGACATGAATACTAGTGTGAATGTGCTAAGAATCAGCTTTTGATACTGATATTCCAGTATTGTAGTATTCTTGGCATTTGTTGGCTATAGGAGATTTCAATTGCTCTATCTACCTAGGAATACAGGCTCATCTATATACTCGGCTGATTAATCTAGGCCCTATAGATAATAAGGCATTTAGTAGAGCTGATATACCCTAAGTATAGCCCTTGTTATTCGGTATACAGCCTAGTTAATAGTAATTCAGGATTGTAATATATTAGATTTAATTTAATTTAATACTGCTAGAGAGATTGCCTTAATTATTCTTTAATATCCCCTTTTAAATTTTATAATAGCTTTTAAAATATTATTAATAAATAATCTATTAAGTTTTATACTTTTTCTTTTACTTTCTTAAGCTAGTTTTAATAGCTAAAATATATACTTTAGGTTTGCTATTATTATTAGCTTTGTTAAAAGATTTATTATTATTTTTTTAATAAAAATTTAATTTATAATTATATTTTTATTCTATATTAATTCTTTTATTTTATAATATTAAAGTTATATATATTCTATTTTAAAGTATATTATAAGGTTTTCGGTTAAATTAATTATTAATTATTAATTTGTTATTTAAATTTATTTTTATAATTTTTATAATTTTTTTATTATATTTAAATTTCTAAAGCAAATCCTTAAAATATATAGCTTTTTTATATACTTTTAATATAACAATATATTTAGCTTTAATTAATAATATAATTATAATTAGTTTTTATTTAGATTTTTAATTAACCGATTTATTAATTAATTTAAAAAGATATTTTATTATAAATTTATTATTATTAATATTATTATATTAGGAAAAATCAAAGTAAGTTTAAAGGGTCTTATTATATATATAATTTAATTTAAATATTATTCCGATTTCAATTATATTAATTAAATATTTTATTATTTATTTTATTATTATATAATAATTATTTATTAATTATATAAAATAATTATTTAAATAATATATTATAAAACTAATATTAAACCGGTTTATTTTAATTATTTAATTTAAAACTTTAATAATAAATATAAAATTGTTTTTTAATTTTTTATTAATAATATATTTAAAAAATAATTATTTTAGTTTTATATTCTTATTTATAATATTTTTAATAATATAATAACTTTTTATT
>JAABUQ010002499.1_pt1 | contig 36188 bp, 25 predicted proteins | sample 5560001 | NCBI WGS metagenome assembly JAABUQ01 (sample SAMN10711888, study PRJNA513371) | rock metagenome | isolation source: Antarctica rocks | place: Antarctica: Victoria Land, Finger Mt nord | collected 2015-12-18 | reverse complement strand
CTCGTCAGCGGAGCGACCAGTCGCGCGCCCGGGAGTCCGAGGAAGGAGGATGAGGAGGAGGAGGATTGGGAGTGAATCCTTCCTGGTTCCCCGCTTCTTCGTTGCTTGGGAATTCGGGAAAGGGGAGGGGGTCGTATGGTGTGGGGTACGGTGAAGATGCGTACTGGAAAAATTGGGATTGGGGGGGGTTTGCACGTATTGTTCCTTTCCGGGGTGGCTGTTTCGATGGCGAAGATTGGGTTGGGTTGGGGTGGGAACGCGCTGGTTTATGTATAGTCTCCCAAGGAGGAATTAAAGCGTTGTAGATATCAATGCCCATCTACCCCTATCAAGCACGCAAAATAGCTGATGTTTGCGGTGGGAATGTGTGTGGCATTGAACGAATACCTCATCACCTTAACGGAGTTGGAAACCATAGTCCTCTACCATTTCTTCTCTCACAATACACCCATCCCCAGTCAAGAGAACAGAATCGCGTATCATCCCCTATCATACCACAACCCCCCCTGCAAGGCTCAACACGCAATAAAAGACGAGCCAGTTCAGCGCTTGAACACCGCTCGTTCACATTCCCATTCCCAATCGCAGGTCTGATTCTGGTATTCGCACAAGCCCAGACGCGCCTGCGCAAAAAAACATACCCCGAAGACCCCGGTGCGAAAGGGAAAGTATTTCAATAGGAAGAAGAGTCCCGTCTGCGAGGCAGGCCGGCTAATTCAACAAAATACCCCGCGCCCTTTGCCCACGCGAGCATACAAGGACCAATTCACTTCCACACTCCATCGCACACCAACCCACGGCTACGACCCCTTCCTTCCTCACCTGCCCCACTCATCCATCTCCCCCCTCCCCCTCCCGGTCTTCAAAAACACACAATCTCACCACTCAATGCGCCCCCCCAACAAGCAGCACCCGCCTATTCCTCCTAATCACCGCATTCAACTTCTTCTCCACCCCCTCCATCTCCCTCCGATGACTCGCCAGCACCGCCTCCGCCTCCTCCACACTCACCCCCTCCCCCCTTGCAGCCATCTCCTGATTCCCCCTACTCGCCGCGGGGCTATACTCCGCGGTCGCGGAAGCGGAAGCGGGGAGACGCGCATCCAGCATCATCGTTGAGGCGAAGCGGTTGATTAGTTCGCGCTCGCCCTTTTCGTTGGTGTTGGCGGGGGGGGCAACAGGGCTGGGGAGCTGCAGGCGCGGCATTAGGGCATCAAGATTTGAGAGGGGGGGGCTGCCCAGCCGGTTGTGCAGGTCTAGGTAGCGGTGGGCTTGCGAGGGGGTAAGGCCGCGGAGGATGCGGCGGTCAGGGAGGACGATGATGCGGGTGGTGGAGCTTTGGCCGTGTTCTAGGGCGATGGCTGTGCCGGCGTCGAGAAGGCGGATTTCGGCTGGGGTTAGGGTGGGTAGGGGATGTGTGGTTAGGTCTGTGAGGGATGTGTGGTGGGGGGCGAAGGAGGATACGGGTTTGAAGAGATCGGTGGCGGTGGGGGAGATGGCGTTGGTGCTGACGAGGGCGTTGTAGAGGGCTGAGGGTGTTAGATTGGATTTCTGAGGTTGGCCGTGGTCAATAGGAGCTAGGGGACTGGGCTCCTCTGGTTTCTTTGCCTCTTCTGTAGGCTTTGCTGTCTGCTTCTTGGTCTCTTTTGCCGGAACAGGTGGCAGGTCCATCTTCTTGTCTTCTGCGGGGTCTGGAGAAGTGGGCCGAGTGGCTGCAGGAGTGGAATCAGCAGTGCTAGTACGAGTAGTGGGTTTCTTGGTCTTCTTCTTCCTGCCAATGATTGGCGCTTGCACGGTTTCTTCGACTTTGCTCGGTTGGTCTTCAGTTCTTGAGGCTTCTTCCGCCTGTCTCGCACGAGCTTGCCTGTCCTTCTTTTGCTGAGCTTTCGTTAATTGCCTCACTGGTGCAGTCCCCACTCGGCTTGGTGGTGGGGAGTTTGCCCGTGACAAAGAAGTGGAAGCAAAGGACGCATTGTCGGAAAAACGCTCGCTAGCCGGTGTCCCTGGTCGATTGATGGAGGCGAGACTTGGCTGCCGCGATGCTCCATGACTGGGAAATGGTGACGAAGGAATACCCGGAGAGGAACTTGAAATCGGACGAGGCGGAGTCTCGCTCGTCGGAAGTACTCGGATTGTCCTTGGCTGATTTGGTCGCGCGAACGACGATGCGGATGTCTGCGAAGCCGCTGTCCCTGGAGTAGCTGGCCTAGAGAAGGAAAGACCACTCGGGGTGGTACTAGCAGTCTCTTTGCCTTTATTCTTACTTGCCTCAAATTCTGCAACTGCAGACTCTAAACTTTTCTTGGATGCATCTTTGGCGGCTCCAATGTCAATTTTGTCAGGTCGTTGTCGCTTATCTATTTGCTTGGAGGTGGTGATTTCCTCGGAAACGGTTGACAAAGGAGCTGGAGGCACATTTGGATTTGCTTCTGTGCTGTCTTGGTCCGTCTGAGCTGTGTTCACTTCTTTCACTTTTGCAGGCTCTTTGTTTGACTCGGGGGTGCCACCAATGCCAGGTTCCTTTTCTTGGGGCTTGACCTGCGGATCGCGTGCTGTGGTCGTCTTAAGGCCTGATGGCGGCACTACCGGAACGACAGGCTTGATGGTAGCAGGTGTTACTTTAGTTGGGGCTTTGCGCTGGACACGCGGGGCCGTAGGTGGTGCCGGTGGCTGGACTGATGGGGCGGGCAAGGACGGAAAATCTTGGGCTGATGAAAGCCCCGGAGGAGCAGGCGTCGGGATAGGAACTGATCTTGGAACAGCTTTCGCTGACGAGGGACGACTTGGTACGTCGATGACAGCGTCCCGGACAAGATTGTCAACCTTCGAAGCTGCGCCGGGGAATCGGGGGGCGTGTGGAGGTTCTATAATAAAAACCATCAGTGACTGTATGCTTATCATGCTGCACGATGACATGGTGTGAATAATGGCAAGGCAAAGAGCAGACAATCGGCCATTGTCGGAGCCTGCGCACAGCCGGCCAGTGACTTTACTTTAAAACGCCCAAACGAAATAGAATACGTCAAAAAAGGACGGACGAGGGATGCCAGTTGTCGTTCTCGTCATGGCACATTCAAAGAGCAATTGTCTATATGGCAAACAAGATTGTAAGAATTTTTCTGATATTGGCCCGACTGAACTTCCAGATCGGGACTCGGGGTGATTACATACATAACGCTGGCCATGACGAGGACGACGAGGGAATGTGTGTGTGGTATGATATAGCCAAGCCAGGCCTCAAGATAATACGCCGAAGCACATGCACTCGGTAGGAGAATGACGCTCCTTCCAGATGCCTTGCAAGATCCGTCCGAGGCGACTTGGTCGAAAAGGCCCCCCTGTAGACTCCTGATATGTTCCCATTTTTGTTCCCATGATTCTCCGTGCTCGCTAACTTAAACCGCAAATGAAAACAAGTCCACCTTCGTCAAATGAAATAATACATGGCACGATCACCATCGATTGTTGTAGCCTCCGTAAATCATGCTGTTCGGATTGTACCCACCTTGACCTTGGGCGCCGTATTGCCCCTGCCCACCACCGTGGTGCATCCTAGCTTGTAAGATACTCGGGTCCGCAAGATCCACTATGCCACCTCCTCCAGAGGAGGAAGTGTTAGCATGTCTGTGCTTCTTCCCCTTCTTCTTCTGTTTCTGAAGATTGTGGTCTTGAAAGGCCTGGTGGGCACCAAGCTGCGAGCCATAGTGCGGGCCCAGGAAGCTTGTCGCAGGGGCATTGGAGGTCATGGGCTGTTGTGCAAAAGGAAATTTAAACTCACGCTTTCCGATATCAGATCCCTGTCCGCTATTACTTCCGTTCCGTGTCCGTAACAACTCGCGTACAAGTTCGTCATTGCTGTTCTTGCTTCCGACATTCCCACCAAAGCCAGCACTGCCGCCCATTGCGCTTGCGAACCCGTGCCCCTGACCAAACATGCCACCTCCACTAATTGGTGGTGTGCCGCTCGATTTAAGACCTGGCGGTGGCCCTTGCACACCACTGTAGACATTTGGCGCGCTAGATTGCTGATATTGTTGATTCTGATACTGCTTGTTCTGTGTGTTTGGCATCATGGCCGCTTGTTGTGCCATAAGCTGTGGATTGACTCCAGGTTTGACGGCGGTAGAAGCTGAAGCGGAATCGTTGGCGAATGTATAGCGTGAGGCTTGCCGAGCATGGCCCGGAGCAGTGCTAAAGGATGGGTTCTGGATTTGCATTTGAAAAGGATTGGATTGCTGATGCTGATGAAGGGACGTGTTTTGGCCATAGCTCGGTTGGAATTGGTTAACAGGGCTCATACGTGCGCCATTGCCTCTCTGGATGAGGGAAAGCTGTTGCTGTTGTTGAGGAGTCAGCGAGCGGGAGAGGTTAGAAGCGTTCGACTGGAATGCCGCCCCGCCGAATGGAAAGTTGGTTGAAGCTGGCGTGGCAGAGTATGGAGGCTGTATTGTCCCTCGTTGATGTGCACTCATTCGTCCAGAAGTCTCGCTGGGCTCATCCTGAGTCTCCGGCTCCCCTCCAAGCTGCAAGCTCCCACTTGCAGGTGCCTCGTCTTCTTCAGCAGCAGACATCGCGCCTATAACGTTACGCTCTTCTTCTTGCTTCAGACGCTCCTGCTCCTGTTCCTTTGCAATTCGATACCGAATAAGCCCACCGTCATCTGCAAATAGAGGCGGCCAATTATCGATTATCTTGAGATCTTCATCTGAATATCTGGATCGATCAAAAGTAAACCTGAAATTCGAATCCAACACCTTCTTTACGGTAGATTCGAGTAGGAATGGCGAGGGAGGGCGAGGAGGCCGTGCGGGAAGTTGGGGTCTTGTCATCTGAGGCTGAGTCTGAGTCTGCTGCTCAGTCTCTGCTGGAGTTTGGTGATTCTCCACAGATTGGCTCGAAAGGTTTGCATTTGTCACGACCGGGCTTGGAGCCGAGATGCTAGCAGGCTTGCTCGATCGGCTGCTTCCATTCTGTGCGTTCTTTGCGGCCCAGCTTGCTGATGAAGGGAGAGCAGACCCATCTCCACTGTCGCTCCGGCTCATTGCTTCGTCGCTAGCAGTGTGTTGTGATGCTGGCTGAGCGACGACCGATGTACTCTGCAGCACTTGCTGCGGCGGAGGTTGCGGTTGCGGAGGTGGCTGGGTATTTCGAGAGGAGGATGGTTGCTGAGCTGGCCGTTGAGTTGACATGGCATTCATGGAGGAAAGATCTTGCCGACTGAAGCTGTCAAAGTCCTCTCCAGTCTCATGCAAAAACGTACAATTTCGATTCTGGCACTGCTCATTGCGCAAGTAGGCGGAGCAGTATTTTGTGGTACCATATTGAGCTCTGAATTCATCGCGTTAGATAACTTCGTTAACAACAGGGGATGTTCTCTCACCTCAGTGGTCGATCTAGATTTCTTGAACCGTCCACTGCAGCAATACATTTGGCAGCATCTTCTTTGCGTTCGAAAGTCACGTAAACACCTATCGAATTATTGTTCGAACCTTCTTTCGCTTTGCTGACCACGATCTTCACAATTTTGCCATACTGGCCAAAGTATTGATCTCCTCGTAGCGTTTGTAGGAATTCTTCTTCGCTGCTCTTTTGACTTAACCCAACTACATAGACAAGGTTCTTCTGTACTACCCGCAGGCCGGCCAGATGTTTCCGATTCAGCGTCTCAACTTGTCTTTGTTCGCTTTCCTTTTTCCGGGCAAGCGCCTTCTTCCTGGCTTGTAACGCGATGTCGGCTTTTTGCCTGTAAATGCAGTGAGCAAAGAAGCTAGGCGACGATGACGAGCATGCTTACTCTTCGGGGCTCACGATCTTCCATTCGATACTTTGATCGTCGTAAGGTCTCCGACATGCAGGGCACAGGCCGTTCATGTTATTCTTGATGTTGTTGTAGCAAAATTGGCAGACCTGGTATCCGCACGGACAGGGTCGGAAATTCTTGTCGGACAGGTCGAATTCTTCGACGCATAAGGGGCTGTCATCAGGAAGTCAGCGAAGCTGGAATATAATTTGAGCAGCAGTGATGGCTGGGTCGGCCTCACCATGAGTCGTCTGAATCATCCATAAAGGCATCTTGCGGGACTCGAGCTGCCATCTTGACGGGGTAGGGGGATGTGAGGTGCGCCTCAAGCACGAGCGGGAGGTCGACTGGTCAGGATAGAACACGAGCATGAAGATGCCTTCAAAGAGATACTTGTTAAGCTCTGTGGTATGAGCAGAGTGGGATACTGGTAATGTAAGTGATGTAGAGTAAGTAAGATTGTAACAAGACTCGAGGTTGAAGGAGCATCCAGGAAATTCAAAAGAGTCTTCTTGTCATTCCCGCGCTAAAGAAACCGCGCTAATCCTAATTAGATTCAATCCGTTGCATTTGAAGATTCGATGTTCATTTCGTCGACATCATCTCAGGAACAATCGAGTATTGAGAGTCATGGTTCTTCGATACAGGTCAAAGGTGCCAATCAGGGAAGCTGTGCGGCATACTGTTGCTCTACCAAATCGACCACCAGTCTACCGCCAGTTCACCTGCGCAGCGATTCGATCCAAGGATGTAGCTTCACAAGATCCCACTCCCAATATGCGGCATGCTCAACGCCCGCGTAAGCATCACCAGACGCTCACATACCGTGGTCATACATACTAATCAATCGCGCAGCTGGAGGCAAGCTCTACGCCCCGGTCGTAAACCCAACAGACAAATACCAAGAAAAAGCCGCCTCCCTGCACACCTACGGCCAATACCTCCTTTCCACCCTCCCGAAATACATCCAACAATTCTCCGTCTGGAAAGACGAGCTCACAATCTACATCCCCCCCGCCGGCGTCATCCCCGTCCTCTCGTTCCTGAAATACCACACCGCGGCCGAGTACACCATGGTGGCGGACATAACCGCCGTGGACTACCCTACCCGCAATGCCCGCTTCGAAGTCGTCTACAACCTGCTCAGCGTGCGACACAACTCCCGTATCAGGGTGAAAACATACGCAGACGAAGCTACACCCGTGCCCTCCATCACCTCGCTGTACGACGGCGCGAATTGGTATGAGAGGGAGGTGTATGATCTGTTTGGAGTGTTCTTCGTGGGGCACCCGGATCTGAGGAGGATCATGACGGATTATGGATTTGATGGACATCCCTTGAGGAAGGACTTTCCGCTTACGGGCTATACGGAGATTAGGTATGACGAGGAGAAGAAGCGTATTGTGGTTGAGCCGCTGGAGTTGACCCAGGCCTTTCGGAATTTTGAGGGGGGAACGGCGGCATGGGAGCAGGTGGGGCCGGGGAAGGATAGGAAGCCTGATCAGGTATGTGTTTGTGAATGTTTGAAAGGGTGATGAATTGAGACTGATTTTGTGATAGTTCCAACTGCCGACACCCAAGCCTGAGGAGAAGAAAGAAGAGCCGAAGAAGTGACGAGTATCTAGCTCTTTGTTGTTGTATCACTTACTACCATTCCCCCCGCATAATACGTGCAAGACATCGAAATGACCAGAACGTCTTTCGAGAATGACGTGTCCCCCGTTCCCACCGGAATAAAGCATGTCTGACTTGCGCAACACCAGCATACCTCAACCTTGCAATGCGGTATTCTCCATGCGACTGGCCCATCTTGTCCGCATCAACATCTGGATCTGTAGACACATGAGTCCTGAAAAATGCAAGTAACGACGGCGTAGAACAAACGTTCGACTAACCTGTGACCCCCGGGTTCAGGGCAATGTACAATGGTGACTCATGCGGCCGGTAAAATTGGCGGTTTCACGGGAACCATCCTCTGACAGCCGTAACGCCATGCTCGATCTCGATAGTCCGTAGGCGTGAAAGCCGTTGCAGTAACTTCGACATCCCCGTAGCCCACATTTAATCTATGATTGCGGCGTCTCACGTGTAACACGTGGATGATAGTCCTGAACTATCATAAGCAAAGGGTGACAAAGGCCATAGTGGAGCTTGAAGCACGGGAAAGATAACACTATTTCCTTGTGTTTTTGAGGGTTTTCGTCCAGGAGCTGAGCACAGAGATCCTCGAAGAGGACTTTGGCGAAGCCGAATAGGTAATCGATGTGCGTTCCAACTCCGTAATCCCTTCCGCGGTATCTCACAGAGTGCATCTGTAATGGGTATACGACACAGGGTAGCTGCCAGCTGAATATCACAGTATTCATATTGGCGAGCAGGTTTGGATAGATGAAGCGAGCGACTTCGTTTTTGCGGTATCAATTCTCGCGCGATGGCATGTTCTGCTTGTCGCATGTTTCAATCATCTTTCGATAGTGTAGGTCACTTATCAACCCGACGTTCCTTGCGTAGGAGACTCAAAGTGCTTCACGAGAAATTTGGCGGTTTGCTCGTAGTAAAGCGACATTGATCAATGGCGTAGCAATGGGACGTTCGGATTCTTTGGTTGCAGTCCGATTTACGATGATGGGATAGATGGGTGTCGGAGCTACCACAGCGTAGCTATAGACCATGTCCCGTAACTCGAGCGGTAATTGGAGGAACCTGAAGCTCACGGGCTGGTGCGGGAATTCGTTCGATTGTGACATGTTTGCTGCTTGATGCGTCATTGCCACGAGTCGGCTAGGGTGTTGAGTGATCATGAAGGAACATCGAAAGGAGGGCGCTATGCCCCGTCTGAGTAAGGATAGGCGAGGGAGGAATTCGAAATAGAAGTGCAACGGGGTGAGATCTGGACTGCCACCATGTCAAACCCGAAATGAGCGTCTAAAAGATGAATGTTTAAGAGAAAAATGATAGTCTAAAACTGCGAGTATTCATTCAACGGCCAAAGAAAAACTCGAGAAGTAGGAGTAAGTGTTGAGATGCCGGGTCAGATGACGAAAGTCCAGCAGTGTCATGTGTGCTTTCCGTGTACTGATTCTGTCACCTCATTTTCTTTTCGCCCTCAACTTCTTTGGCAAGAACGATCTCGTCCCTAGCCCAGACACACGCCACCGCATAGCCCAAAGGTCCGGTGACGGCCACTGTTGCCAAACCGAGGATACAAATTGTTACGAAATTCGAGGATCCCTTGCCGGATTTACGTGCTTGTAAAAAGAGAGTTGATGCCCATAATGCCATGGAGGAGGATCCGATGAAGTTATCATATTGTAGGAGCATCAATACTCCTGACCCTATTGATTCCACTTTCGTGAAAGCACTAGTGGCCTGCGGAAGAAAAACCTTTCTGACATCGAAAGGATTTTGGTATTCTGCAGCAAAAAGACCAGGAAACATCGTCGATGTTCCAACCAAGGTCATCGTAGAGACCTGATTGGCTCCGGCAGCAGCGAGCAGGGCAACATAGAGGATTCTCAAGGCCTTAATTGACTTCTCTTTGGAAATTTCTCGGGATTCTGCTTTATGGCCACTCAATCCGAAAATCCTTGCTAAAATCGGCTGTAACAGCTGTTGGGAAATGCCTACCCATAGGGGGAATTCTTGCCAAAGCGCCATGAACATTTGCTTCTGTTCAAAACTTTGGACAGAAGGAGCTGGCAGAGACATCAATACAGTGGGTAGAACATATCCCACAGCCATCGACAGTGGAATACCCACGACACTGGAAAAGTCGACCAGGAAGTCCGGCGTGCTATTTGTTGTGACTGTTGGAGATGTGGACAGATGCAGGATAAACCAAATTGGCATAACCACAGCATATGCCAAATTCTGCACCAATAAGCCCCATAATGAAATGCTAGGGGCGGAAGCAATAAGAAGCTGGTCTCTTCAGAGAAGGTATTGGTAGTGTGTCATTACTCACAAAGATATTACTCTCCATTTGTTTCCATTACGCATGCTTTCGATCATGAGTAAAGGCCAGCCGGCCAAGACCTGCCCTGCGAAGTGGAAGCAAAAAAGAGAGCCAGCCGGAAAGGAGCCATCAACCATTTCCCAAAAGAAGACGTCGAGGACCCCCAAATAGTCGTCGATTGCAGTAATGCCAGAATAATAAGTTTTGATGGGCTCATTAGTCCCTTGTAGTATGCGCGGCCCGTTGTCTCGAATGTCAGACATGCGGTCTACGGTGCCATTTTTGTAAACAGAATACCATGTGAAGTAGAAGCCAAGACCAGAAAGCACGAGGAGGGTCAACTTGGTAGCATTGACAAGGCCTGCCATCCTGATATGGGGAATCCTATCCAATGAGAGATATGGTTCAACAAGTTGATCGATCGAAATACAGCAGTCTGGACATAAAGCAAGGCGTATAGTACTGTCCTCCGTATGTGCAGGACTTCGATTGGTAGGAAGATACTAAAAGCAAGGACAATGAATCGGGACGTTAGGTCGATCTGGTATATCCGAAATTCCACTTATCCCCGAAGATTCCTGCTTCCTCCCAAGGAGGTCCACAGCCCCACGAACTCACTGTCTACACATTGATACGTCTCAATTCTGCTATGTCTAAGCGCAACTACGATGACTTTCGACACTCTCCTGGTGTCTATACCACCGATCGGAACCGTGAAGCCCAACGGAGACAAGTGCGGGCTCTACTCGACAACAGCCAGCAGTCTTTACTACACGCCCTCAAGCTTGCTCGTGGGTTCGAGCGCCAAAAATTGGGTCGTCGTCAGAAAACTGCGAAGGCAGATCGTGTCCAAGGCGATACAGCACGTCTGGGCGCAGAAATTACTGCACTGAAGGTGGACTGTCATGACCCGATTCTCTATAATTTGCTAATCTAATGTTGCAGAATCTAGATTTTCCCAGCGTCGCTGAAAATCATCTCTGCAAAACCCTATTACGGTCAAAAGCTATATCAGCTGCACCAGCGCTACCTCGCAATGTTCAAATTGTTGCCGAGAGCGCTCGCCGACCAGAGAACATGGCAAGTGTCAATGTCCAAGCAAGACTTTTCAAGACAGGGCCAGTCATAATTGCGATGGGCGAGATTCTGGAGAACGTGCGGGTAGCACTGGGATTACAAGATCTTAAATTGGGAGGCAAAAAGAGGCTCCGAGCACGAGACTACAACAGTATGGCTACGCAAAATAGTTGCGCCACGGGTATTAAAATGGACGATATACCTATCAATGAAGGGCAAGGTGGTACTACTCTTGAAGATGTGAGCCATGTGAAAGAACGGAAACCATCAACTGCCTCAGAAGCACGTAGCGCTACAGATGGACCAGAAAACGGGGCTGCACAGCAAGCCAAACCCTCTGCGGAAGAGACAGGTACAGACATAGCTCGAAGGGATGAGAGCCCTACTGAAAGCCCAGAAGCTGCCGACGACTGCAGCAGCTCTGCAGATTCAAAGACCTTGGCAGACCGGCATACTGATCATAGTGAAATCGAAGACTATGATACATACACTAAACGTCTGGCTCCATCTACAGACGACAAGTCAACAGGCTCGCAAATGGACGAGGCGCATAGACCTGCGTTATTAGATGCGAACCCATCAAATCGCGAAATAATAGAGGAAGGATCATCATCAGAAGAATTATCTCGAAAGAAAACCTCTAAGAACAACGTTGCTACTACACCGAGATCAACGACGTTCCTGCCGTCCCTCTCTATGGGTGGCTATTGTTCCGGCAGCGAAATGGACTCTGATGAAGAAAACGCGGCCAACATCATTCCCCCGCGAAAGAATAGGAGGGGTCAACAAGCCCGGCGAGCAATTTGGGAGAAGAAATTTGGAGTGAAGGCAAAACACCTCCAGAAGCAGCCACAGGGCAGAGACCAAGGTTGGGATGCGCGAAGGGGAGCCAGTGCAGGAGATGGAAGAGGTATGCGCGGTAGAATTAGAGGGCATACAGAATCAGGTCGTATGAATGGCACCAGAGGCAGTGCGGAAATAGGCCGAGAGCCTGCTGTCGCGAGCAGTGGAGCCAACAGCGAGCCGGTCAAGGTGAAGGCCAAGCAAACTGTCGAACGGCTTCTACATCCATCATGGGAGGCTGCGAAGAAAGCGAAGGAGCAGAAAGCGACGGCAGCGTTCCAGGGAAAGAAGGTGGTCTTCGATTGATGTAGGCCAAGATTATTTTACTGATATTAGGGTAATCCTTGAGGTAAGACAGGGTCGTCAATCCCTCAGTAAGGTACCGTATGTAAAGTGCCGAAAGGAAAGTTTGACATTGCTGGATCCCGGATAGAGCAGAACGCAGAAAGCGAATAATCTCCAGTTCCTTTCCAATCTACGCCGCGAAGGTGATGGGCAAGACGTAATGTGATTACTAGCCGGCATTCACCCATGGTCACTATCCAATTAATCCACCATGTGCTTGCCAGTCGAAGTAGGACATGTTGGGCCAGTGTCATCGAACCCAACTCTTTCCTCTTCTCTCCGGCCACCCTCGGACGACTCTGAGCTGCTCCTAGGGTCTTACCCTGCTGTATGCTCAGAAGTACCCGATTGGTCTCTCACCATATTATCCCCAACATTGCGTAAGCGAGTGCTAAACTCATCGGCCAGCCGGCCCCATATCTCGAATAGCGTGGGCACAGGCCATATGCCGATATGCGAGGCAAATGGCAAGACTGACACAACCCCTCCATTTCAGCACACTGCCACTGCTTCCCGACGCTCTTGATTGTCCAACACCTTCTCAAAAGAGAGGGAAATGGAATGGAGATGCACATTCTAACAGAACAAGGCTTTGCAGCTAAACTTTGGTGTCAAGTTGAAATATCCCTCCCGCAAGCCGGCCCTTATCACATGCACTTACGCCCGTCGGAGGTCCCTTTGACAAGCCCAAATGGGATTGGATCCAAACATTACGTTAGTGGCCGCCGAGTAGAAGGTGGTGTCCGCTATCTTCGCCAGCTTGATGAATGATGCCCTAAGAACTTTCCATAAAGGTGGGGCAGAACCCCTTCCACCGTCTACTTTATCTATTTCACAGTCTTTAGAGTATTCACTACTTAGCGAGTACTTACCCTTCAATTGTAGAAAGTTTAGGCATCGGGATGAAGTTCTTCCAGACCTCGACCAAGTCGGTCGGTTCTTCACCGCAGCTTGACGAAAGAGCTGTTCATGAGGTGCCATTGGACCAGGTCCCCAAAAGTCGGTGGGAGCGCAGTTGGCCTACGATCGCCTGCGGTGCTGGCTTGTTCTCCGATGGCTATCTTAATGGGTACGATCTTGCGCAGGCTTGGATCATAACCACGAATCTTCTAATCGTTTCATTCCAGTGTCATTGGCTCCGTCAATACTATTCTCACAACTCTTTACCCGATCCAATATACGCAATCTTCCGCGCAAAAAAATGTCACCGCCATTACCTTCGTGGGCACCATCGTTGGCAACCTATTCTTCGGATGGACTTCTGACCACTGGTCTCGGAAATGGAGCTTATTGATTTCGACCATTGTCTTGTTCGTTTTCGCTGCCCTTGGTGCCGGTTCCTATGGTGGCGGAACAGTCAATGGAATGCTGCAGGCACTGACTGCGTGGCGATTCTTGTTAGGCATTGGCATTGGGTATACCAGAAGCATCTCATCATCGCCGATCTCCAGCAGCTGATATATAACAGGGGCGAATACCCTGCAGGGAGTGTTGCTTGCGCCGAAAGCACCGGCGAACTCAAAGAAGGACACCGCAATCGGTGGTTCATTGCTTCTACCAACCTACAAATCGATTTGGGATTTGTAGTATCAGCATTTGTACCCATGATCGTAGTTTTGGCTTGTACAGAGAGCCATCTACGTGCTGCTTGGAGAATCTGCCTAGGGCTGGGTTGTATCCCTCCGCTCAGTCTTCTCTATCTGCGACTCAAGTTGCAAGAGCCAGAAGAGTTCAATCGCGAGACTATGAAGAACGTCAGGACGCCCTGGATGCTTGTCATCAAGTAGGCTTGAACATTCTTCTGCTTCACGCGAAAGTTGACAATAGCAGATACTATTGGTTCCGCCTCATGATCGTCTCGTTGATCTGGGCTATTTACGACTTCTCGGCGTACTCGTTCAGCATCTATTCCTCTGCTTGGATATCCATCATTCTAGGCGACAGTGCTCCCCTTTGGAAGTCATTCGGCTGGAACACCATCATCAATCTATTCTACATACCCGGTGCCATCGGAGGTGCTTTTCTCAGCGATGCTATCGGGGCTAGGGAGGCACTGGCTCTTGGTGTCGCCCTACAGGGTATTGTCGGCTTCATCATGGCTGGTTGCTACGCTCTCTTAGACACTTCAGCACACGTGGCTGGGTTCGTCGTGGTCTACGGGTACGTCAAACCAGAGTCAAGATCTCTTGTGTACAGTTATCTACGTTGAGAGACATGTTGCACAAGCCGATGATCTTCAGACTTGATTTACGACCCCTTGCTTCTTGCTTTGAACAGTAATGCTGACTCCGAAACCTTGATCTAGTATTTTCATCTCCCTTGGCGAACTGGGTCCCGGAGATAACATTGGTCTCGTTTCTTCCAAAACCTCTGCTACCGCTGTTCGAGGTCAGTATTATTCCATCGCGGCAGCATCTGGCAAAATTGGTGCCTTCGTGGGAACGTATGTGTTTCCAGTTATCCAAGCCAATGCTCCCGGTGGCAAGAAGGGTGTTCGTGGGGGTCAGGATCCCTTCTTTGTTGCTAGCAGTCTGTGTATACTCAGCGCTTTCCTCGCGATTTTCCTCCTGCCGCACATTGGCCAGGACACGATCACCACCGAGGATCTCAAGTTCCGAGCTTATCTTGAGGAGAATGGATGGGATACAAGACAGATGGGGAGTAAGGAGTATCAGATGCGAAGTTCGTCGACTGTTGATACGAACATTGGTGAGTCTGCTATGGCGGTGCCGGAGAAGATGTAGGAGTCGCAGGACAAAAACTAGAGTTGAGACGAAGGAAGATTGACTGATACCTCCTGGGGCCGCTATGGTAGTCTTTTGAGATACCCATATACCTGACGCAATATAGTACAAATAATTCTACTATCCGAACATGGAATTATCACAATAAAGAAGCAATGTGCATCTTGTTATTGACCATGCAAATCTCCTCAATCAAGATCTGGACTATGACTGGCGCTGACCTCCTTTCCCATCAAAAACCCAGTTGAACCTAGTCTTGAGAGTACCGACGCGGATATCACTCCGTCTCCCATAATTTTCACCCTTTCAATCAAGGCATGCTTTCGTGACCCAAGATGCTTTAGGAGCCCACTATCCCACAACCAAAACCCTGCAATCCCAAATCCTCACCAGACCCCTCCCTCACCCCCACCGCCAAAATGTCCAACCTCCCCTCAAATTACCCCCATCCCGTCCACATCGCCATAGTAGGCGGTACCGGCCTCGCCGCCCTTCCCCACCCCCCCTTCACGCCCCTCGCCATCCTCCCCCCAACACCCACCCCCTGGGGCGCGCCCTCCTCACCCATCACAATCCTCTCCTACACGCCTCCATCCTCCTCCACTTCCTCTTCCGGGTCGAAATCAACAATAGTGGCTTTCCTCGCACGGCATGGGACGAGCCACAGTGTGGCGCCGCATGAGATACCAAATCGGGCCAATGTGGCTGCGCTTAAGAAGCTGGGGGTGAGGTGTGTGGTGGGGTTTAGTGCGGTGGGGAGTTTGAGAGAGGAGGTTAAGCCGAGGGATTTTTGTGTGGCCGGGGGGGTGGTGGATTGGACTAAGGGTGTGAGTGGTCCCTAACTATGGTGGGGTTGAGAGGAGGTCAGGTCTGGTGGGCTTTAGGGATGCCTGGCCTGGGGAAAGCTGAGCTTGGGATTCAGCGGGAAAGATGTGCTTTGTGAGGCGTTGTGGCTGATTGATTGATCTTGTAGGTGCGGCCGTGGACATTCTTTGAGAATGGCTTGGTTGGTCATGTCGGCATGGCTGATCCTTTCGACAAGATGCTATCAGAGACAATACACAAAGCTATCAGCAAGCCTGGGGTCTTGGAAGGCGAAGGAGTAGATGTTCATTCGGGGAACACAGTCATCTGCATAGGTACCCTTTCTTTCTACTCCCCCAGGCATGTCATCGAGCTACAACTAATCGTCTCCGTTATGGAAGGACCACAGTTCTCCACCCGCTCGGAATCAATACTCTACCGCTCCTTCCCCACAGATCCTCCTATCTCCATGATTAACATGTCCACCGTCCCAGAATACAAGCTTTTCCGTGAAGCAGAAATAGCATACGCCCTAATCTGCATGTCCACAGACTACGATAGCTGGCACTCGACCAACGAAGGTGTGAGCGTGGAGATGGTTATGGGGCATATGGTTGCCAACGGGGCCAATGCCAAGAGAGCTGTGGCTGCTGTCCTGGAAGAGTTGAGTAAGGAGGGGAGTCAAGATGTTGTGATGGCACGGAGGTGGCAGGGTGCTGGCAGGGGTGGCGTGATTGGACTGAACAAGACGGAGGGGAAGGGAGCAGAGGCGATTGAACGGTTGAATTGGCTCTTTGGGGAAGTATGGGTCCAAGGCAATGGTGGTGGTGGACATTGAGCTGGTATTTTGTCAGATTGCACCTCGAAACGTTCCATGGCCACCACTGGTCCACTTGAGGGGAATTAATCCCACACGCTGCGGATCAGTCCAGACGACATTGCATTGCTCAGCCGGACCGTTTGGTGAAAAATATTGTAGAAAGGGATAGAAGTCACCAGGCTCGCGAAATGATCTTCTGAGAGACGACCAGAGCGTTCTTTGTTATGATGACCAAAAGGTTGTCTCTACATTTAAACCTTCAACAGCTCTTTTCGAATTCTGAAGTGTTAACTTTCCCACGTATAGCCATCACTATCACAAACAGATAATGGAGGCTTTGACACGCAACTTCCTTGTTACCTTGCGTTTACCAACACTGCACCCTCACAATACTTGACCCTTCCCGAAATTTTATGTCTTCTCATCCTCGTCATACCATCGACCAAGCTGCTCTTTTTCCTTCGGGTCTACACGAACCACCTCCAACGGTCATCGATACTTCTCAAATCGAATTAACATCTTGGGGCACTGCTCTTGTACGTCGCTGGATTTGGACAGCTTACGTTTGCCTCGATCATGCGTCTGAGAAGTGGTACTACGACCCCAATAACAATTGCGGTGTATGATGAAGCTACTCGTGCTGTGTGAGTTGGTGTTCCATTTTTGCACCTGACGAAACGCTAACCATGGTAGTGCTCAAGAAAATGCCTCGTCTCCTCTCCTGAGCTTACCACCCGAGCTCAGGAACATGATCTACGAGTACGTCTGTGGAGGGCAGCTTATCCACGTAAGAAGATTTACATTCCTCCCAGTCCTCTTCCCATTGCGAGCAAAAGGCTTTGAATCTTATCAAGCACCAAGACCACGCTCGAATATGACCCCGTAATCTATGTATCTTGCCAGTGAAGCTGACTCCTGTATCATACAGATAAACCTCACGAAAGACAACAAGCACACTCACAAGAGCACCGCAAAGCTCACGGGTTTCACCTGCCTTGCCACAGTATCAGAGGACCAGGCTCATCAAGATTTCATTACCGCTGACCCTACTCGCCACCATTACACTACAAAGCGAACTTCGCACCGTCATGATAGTTGTTACGAACCCACTGTTGAGCGTCCCAAGATGGCTTCGCGACACATCAACCTGTGTTTGTTGCGAGCCTGTAGACAGATTTACCACGAGGCAAAGTGGAGCTTATATTCGACCAACACGTTCTCTTTTGAGTGTCCCACTGTAATGGAGAAGTTCATCGGAACCATGTCTACGAAATCAGGATTGAAGCAACACCTTGCGATTCGAAATTTACACCTTGATATCACAGTCTTCCATCCCTACAATGAGGAATCCTGGGCTGCGGGAATCAAGCAAGTGTTGAAGAAGGTCAAAGGTCTGCAGCGCGTATACATCGACCTCAATCAGATTTTCTGCATCTGTTGGATCTATCGCTGCGGATACAAATTCGTGACCGAGAACATTCCCCCAGAGTCGATCCAGGAAATGCGCAAGCTACCCCTGAAAGATGCGAAGATAATCATCGAAGACGAGGACTTGCTGGCTGGGTCGGTTTCTTATCCGGAGGAAGAAGTAAACGATCATCCAAGTCGCTGGACGCTGGCCCAGAAGCAAGAGTGGGTCAAAGGGACAAGAAATCTCTTGTTGACGAAGTTTCGGCCGAATTCTCCACAGCCTCTCCAACCACAGGCTCTTCCCTCAACCCTATCAGAATGATTGATGGGCGAGAAGGGACATTGATGCTGGGCTGAGGCGACTGAGGGCCAGAAAGCGGGGAGTCTAAAGTTTAGTGAGCAGTGCTCTATGGAACAGGCTTTGCTTAGACGGGGGTACAGAGAGAAATGGCCTGTGCTGGACGATGTTGCTGCGCGAGATCAGGTACGCCATGGAGCTACAAAGGGTTGCAGAAATGAAGCGTGTCAGTGACAGGCGAGCTTTCCATCACTGGCGAGTCATCAAATATCTTTTGATGTAGATATCCGCGTTAGATCTCCCTCGAGCATTTCATAGCGCAAGAAGCAGAGAGCCATTCCAGAATAGATAATGGAACACACTATATGTTGGGTTATGACCCTGAATAACTCGGGGCAAATGTAGATAAGCACTGTTAGATGGGAACTAAGTGAGAATAGGAAGATCAGGGCCTCAAAAGGCATACGAAAGGCGATGCTCGGAGCCAACTCCCAAAGGGTTAGAATGCAGTATTAAATCCTTTAGCGTAGCTGATTAATACACCTCAATCATTAGTAATAGAAAGTATGAAATTAGCGATCTAAACTGCTTGAACAAGAGCGGTAAATGTCGTGAGACTTTTACATTTCTTGAATACCTGTCAGATGCACTCACGGCTAAATTGTCTGATTGATAAATAATGGTGCATAGCACCCTAATATACATGATTATGAGGTCCTAGATAGGTGGCAAATGAGTATTCCTAGCCCTGTTTTATACCATTGCTTCGCCTGATAAAGTGGAGAATAGGTGGTGTGATGATGGTGATTTGGTGGTATGATTAAGGGTCCAAATGACCCTAGAGAAAGCAAAATGGGAAAATAGGGGCAATGACTGCTGATAATAGCTCCTACAAAGACGTTTTGAAAGTGGGGGTGGGCGAGGAAATATTTCCGATAAGCATTTTTGTATTGGTTGGCATAGATATTTATATCAATCGTCTGTGAGATGGTACCTACCTTATTTTAGGAGGCTTGGCAGGGAGCTGGGAATCTGTGAGGCTACAGGCAAATCTTGGCGTAGCGTATGTGCTGCGTTGTAAAGAGACTATACGTAATACCGCAAAACAGCCGTCAGCCAGTAGTGGCCAAAGTAGTTATATTGGATTAGGATCTACCTAATTACTAAAAAGTATTACTTGTTATAAATATTAGGTAATATTATATTAGTTTTAGTTCTATTTATAATTTGTTGGGGGGATTTGGGGTAGATAGGATCCTAATCCCAATCCAGTTAGCTTAATATTAATATTGTATAGATTTAGGATCTTAACGGATCCTATATTTATTATTAATTCAATTATTATTATTATAAATCCAGTCAATTGTTCTTGTTCTGATTTTTTTCTAATAAATAATAGTAATAGGAGGTTTAACGACTACTAAACCAGTCTAGCCCTAGGCAGATACTAGTTTATATTAGTACTTAAGTAGATCTTTAGCTTATATAATATTAATACTTCTAATATAATTAATTTATTAAGAAGTTATTTAGGATCCGGGATCCTTTTTCTTTATTAAGTATATAGAATCCTTATAACAACTTAGCAATCGACTCCTAAGCTCGAAAAGCTACTATTCAAATTATTTATATTAATATTCGTTTTCGAATTTCGGGCTTTTAGGGATAAGAAACCAGAAATTTATTATACTTATCTTACAATTTACCTTAGGCCTATAATCGACTTTATTATTAAAAATTACGAACCTCCGAAGGAAGTCCTTAAAGAGGCTAAATTATATATTTGAAGAGGCTGTTCCTAAAGCCTTTCGGTAATAATTAATATATCGGATCCTAAACTAATACCTAAAATACTAATAATATATCTTTTATTATAAAATAATAAAAGAGGAACCTTAAGTCCAATTAAAATAATAATAACCGAATTTAAAAAAAAGATCCTAAACTTTTTGCTTTCAAACTGGTATATTAACTAAATAAAAATATAAAAAAGTTTATTAATAATTTCGATATTAAAATTAATTAATATAGGATTAGAAGAAGAAGAAGCAGGATCTGGAATAATAATTTTATAATCTAATTTTATCAATTTAATAATCTTATTAAGGAGAATTTTAGATTTAAAATTTATATATTTTCCTTCTCCGAAAAGGAAATCCAGAGTATTATTAATAATATTTTTATTCTTATTATTATCCTTTTAGGATTCAGATTTAATACAAATTTATATAGCGGAATAATTAGGATTAGAGTTATTTAGCCAAACAGGATTATTACGAATATAACGAACTCCGAGAAACAAACCTTAGAGAATAAATAATAATTAAATTCGGTAATAAGGATTAAAATTCTTTAAACTAAGTTTATAATCTAATATTTTAAATTAGATTACGAGAACTATAAAAGAAACTTTCAGCTATATTATAAATTAATTTTTATAATATTTTCTTTAAGGGCCTCCGGGACTTACCGAATTATTAAATTCTATAAACTTTATCGGGGAAAATAGAATTTTAATAAGAAAAGGATCCGAAAAGTTTAACACTTTTAAGTTAAGTTTTTTCTATCCGGATCTTGAAGACTCTTATAGGATAAGAAATATCGTATTTGGAAATAAAGAGATTATTTATTATAAAATTTATATTTTTTATTAAAGAATATAAAACTTCGGACAGATAAAAGGGAAAGCTTTAATAAAGAATAACCTCTCGACATATTTTAAAGGATCCGTATTAGTATAATAATTGAATATCTTATCTTAAAATAAGAAAGATATTTTAATATAATTAAAAAATAGATTGAATCGTACTTTAATACGATTATAGAAATATTTTAAAATCTTAATATTTTCAGTATTAATTAAGCTAAATAGCGAAGCTTTTATAATAATAAATACGAATATTCGATAGGATCCGGCTTCTTATATTTAAAATATCGTAAAGTATACGAACCAAGTAGGTATAAGCGACGAGTATATTTAATATATATAGGCTTAGAATTATTTAGATATAGAATTGTAAAAAACTGTAATTCTACTTATAATTTAAACTATATTAAAAAGCTTTATTAAAGAATTAAATATATAAAAAGAAATATAAAATCGGATAGTATTAGATCAGGAAAACAATATAAAGGAAATTCGAAGAAATTATAATCGAAATCGGGATTATAAACAATAACAAGATCAGGATTATTAGAAAGAATAAAATAAGGATCTTTCTCCGAAGTAAAATAAATACTAATTTCGTTAATAACAAAAGCTTTTTGGGCGATTCTTATTTATAGGACCTTAAGCCTTCGAAACTCGTTTCTATAAGCCTAGATCTATCAATTTAAGTTATATAGTAGCTCCTTATCCTTTTTATCCCCTGCTATTAAGCCTAAATATTTATATAAATCCGGATTAATAGTTTTAAGCTTAACTTTACCCAAACCTTCTTTTTATAAATCCGGTTTTACCTGAATTATTTCAATTAAATAATACCTTATAAAGGTAAAGAAAAGAAATAGAAGTCCCAAAATAGCCCCTGCTGATTACTGCCGCAAACGCGTAACTAAATTAACGTTTATATAACCGTTATAGGAACTAGGTATATAATAATTAAAGATTTGTTAATAAGAGATACCCAAATAATAATAAATATTAATCGAATATTGAATATAATTAAGGCAATAATAAGTTTCGAAGATATAATAAATATTAAAGATTTAAATTAAATAGGAATTTTTACTTAGAGAATCAGGTACCCTAATAAGCCTATTATAGTAAAGTATAATTTAATAATTATTTATAAGAAACTTATTACGATAAGGTAATATATTTCGATATTTAAAATTATTTATTTAAAAATACTCCTTAGGAATCTAGTAATTCTTATAAAGAAAATAATAAGAATTTCTAAAATATCCTAGAAAATAAGGATTAAATTATAAAAGGAAAAAAAATTAATATTAATTTTTCTATTATATTTTATTATATTTTATTTAATAAGATCCTGAATAAAGAAGTTATATATTGAAAATATAATAAGAATTTCGTATTTAATAATCGTTTATATATTTATTTAAAAATATATTATAAGAGGTAAATATAAAATAAGAAGATTTAGGATCCGGATCCAAAATTAGATTTAATAATTCTAAAATTATTAAAGGAATTAGGAAATAAACTTGAATAGGATTCGCTTTATTTAATTATTTTTATAACTCCGCTTATATTATAGAACAGAATATCTTTTCGTATATAATATTACTTAATTATATAATATACTTTTAGTCTCGAGGAATTAGGAGAATTTGTTTATATAAATATAAATTATAATATAAGCCTTAAAGATCGATCTTTCTTAAAATAATATTATTTAAATTTTAAGATTTAAACCTACAAGAACTAGATTACGCTTAGAGGTATAAATAATAATCGGTATATTATTTCAGATTTCGTTCTAATATTATTCTTTATTAAAGGAAAGACCCTATAAAGGAGAGATATAATTATCAAATTTATAAGGATTTTTTATATTATTAATAATCTAAAGGTTAATATTCTTATTAATATAAATATTCTAGGACCTAAATAATACATAATTAATATTCTTAATATCAAAATTGTTTTTGGTCTTTATAAGAATATCGAGATCTTTATTTAAATAATAGCTAAAAATAATATTAAAATATAACGAGCAGTTTAGGCAAATAGGAAGTAAATAATACCCCTATTTATTATTATATAAATTAATATCGCTCTAAAAAGCAAGAAAAGATTGTTAGAATAAGACTTTATATTTGAACCGTAAATTAATAGAACCTATATATATTTTACAAATATAGAAATCAGTTTTATTACGATATAAAATAAAAAAAATAATATTATAATTATCAGAAAGAACTAGCGAGTTGGAACTATATTCGAATATAATATTAAGAAAAGTTATTCTATTAATATCGAAAACTATTCGTTCGTAGCAAAATCCTAATCTATTTAATATTCTCTTGATATTTATTTTCGCTTTCGAAAGAACAAATCCTTTCTTATTAAACCAACTATCAATTTTGCTCTCGAAACGAAATACGAGAATAAGATAGCGATCTATAATAATTAAAAGTAGATAGCTTTGATAAAAGCGGTTATCAATAAATTTCTAAGGATCTAGGAAGATATAGGGGATATAATCGATTTATTAAAACTTAAATAATTAATAATTCTATTTACTACGGATTAATAATCCTCGGAAGCTAAATTAAAAAACAAGATTTACTTTTTGGAGGTAGATATAAAAATTTTAGTAAATAAGAAATTTAATAAAATATACAATTAAAGAAAAATATCCTGGTTTAAGAAAGCAACTTTATTTACTTTTTTAATATTTATTATATAAAAAATAGTCTATATCGGGTTAGAAAAGATTCCTTAGAGAAAAGGCAGAGTTGTTATCGATATCCGTAGCCTTAATAAAATAACAATTATAAATAATTATCTATTACTTTTCTAAAGGGATATTATTTTAGTTTTTCAAGGATATTCCTATTTTATAATAATAGATTATAGTAGCTAGTTTTACCTTTTTTTTATTAAAAAGGAGGATTATTACAAATTTACTATAATCTCGTATCGAGGGGCAGAAAATTATAATATAACTTTAATAAGATATAAGGGATTAGTCCCTTATATATAAAGAAAAATAGATAAATTCTTTAGAATATATTGTTAATTTGCTCGCTATTATATTAATAATATTATAATTTTCTCTAAATTATTCGAGGATTATCTTAAATACTTTAAGATTATTTTCAATCTTTTTTCTAACCTCAAAATTACTCTAGAACTTAAGAAATCCTATTTAGAATATTTATCTATAACCTTCTTAAATCAGAAAATAAATATATTTAATCTCGCTATTATAAAAGAGAGAGTAAAAGTTATTAAGCAACTTAAATTCCCTAATTCTATAAAGTCTTTAGAACTATATATAAAAAAAGCAAATTAATTAAGAAATAATATTAGATAATTTATATAGATTATAGAATTATTTTAAAAGAAGAAAACAGAGCTTATAAAGAAGTCCCTAGCTAAGGGTAAATATATACGAAAGGCTTTCGCAAAGAGGGTTATTTATAATTTAATAAAAGTAGAACTAAAATTATTCAATTTACTCCAAAATATATTAATTTTAGAAACCTATTTTGTATATTATAACCCGGATCGGTAGTTATATATTGATTTAGATTTATCTAAATAATAAAGAGTAAATATAATAATTTATTATATTAAGGGAAATCCTAAAGATTATTAATATTCCTATATTAATATTAAATTAATTATATTTCTTTTTAAACTCCTTAACGTAGCTAAAATAAAATATTAGCCGATAGAATTAGAAGTAGCAAAACTAGTCTAGACTTTAAAGAAAATCTATTATATACTATTCTAAATATTTAAGACTATTATTTATATAAATTATTTATTTATAATTAATATAACTAATTAAATAATATTATCTTTAACTTTTATTAATAAGTTAAATTTAAGATTGATTTAAGCTTCCTAATATATTTCGCAATTTAATTTAAAGGTCCGCTGGAAAAAAGGGAAGAAAAATATAATATTAAATATTTTATTAAAGCTTATATAAAAATATAAGCCGCCCCGAGATAAAGAGATAAAAGGAGTTCTTAATAATATATTAATCTATTATTTATTCTTAATCGAGATTAGCTTTAAATTTAAATACCTTCTTAAAAAAGGTTATAAATACGATAAGAAATAAGCGAGGATCCTAGCCTTATTTAATTAAGATATAAATACTTTAAGGAATCAGAATCCTAATACTTTAAATCCAGAACTTCGGATTTATAATCTTTATAAAGATCTAGATAATTTAACAAGGAATTCTATTAAAACTAAAGAAATAGGGAGATTTATTATAAAAAAAGATTTAATTTATTTCGTAAATATAGCAGATCGACGGGAAAGACTTTATATTTCCAAATCCCAAATATAAGGTATTTTCCGTTTGGTATATAATAAATATAGCTATATAGGCTTCTATAAGGTATATAAGAGGGTAATATCCAATTATTATATATATAGTTTTTCGAGGTATTTTAAATATTATATCCGGTATTGCCCGGATTGCTAGTTTAACTAAATTAAACGATATTATTTATATAAAAAACTGAAACCAATCGTAACCCCGCTTTATATATTTTATATAATTACGATTGACTTTGTTTTAGCCTTGCCGGATTCAAATAGTTTTAATTATATTCTTATAATTATAGATAAATTTTCGAAGAAAATTACTATTGCTCCTAAAAGGGATACCTGGACCGTAAAAGATTAAGCAAAAACCCTTTTAAATATTATAATAGATTGGGGAACTCCTTAAATAATTATTTTAAATAGAAATTCAAAATTTATATTTCAATTTTAAAAAACTATCTTCAAAGAATTGGGAACTAATTATTTAATAATAATAATTTATTACCCCTAAGTTAATAAGCAGTTAGAGAGGATAAATCAAACGATTAAGATTGCTTTGCGTTTTTATTTTATAAATTACTTTAAAAAGCCCTGGAATAAATTCCTAAATATATTAAGATTTACCTTGAATAATTTAATTAACTCCTTTATCAGCAAATCTCTAAACGAGATTGTCTATAGAACTAAGTTGAACGACAGCCTTTCTATAATTATAAGCGGTATACGAGCTAATACGGATTTAGTAGCCTAGAAGATATAATATAAGCAAAAAGCAATTAATGCTCTTACTTTTACGAATATAAATATAAAATTTATTTATAATATGAAATATTAACCTATACGATTGAAAGAAAAGGGTTTCGCTTTTATTAAATTTTATTTAAAGTATTATTTTTTAAGTTTCGAGAATTTTAAGTTCTCGAATTAGAGAGCAGGCCCTTTCCGGATCTTAAAGAAAATCGGAAATTATACTTATTAATTAAAATTGCCTAATAAATAGGATATTTATCTAATAATATTTATTTTTATATTAAAATTAATATTAGAGGAACCGGATCTTTATATAAAATCTCAATTAACCAGAGAGGGATTAGTATTAAAATCAGAAAAACAATATTAATAATAAGATAGCTATAAAATTAAGGCCTTACTTAATCGACGTATTAGGAAAGGATAATAAGGCCGAACTTCCCAACTTTAATACTTAATAAAGTAGGAAAGTCAGGGTTCTATATATAATTCGTAATATAAAAAAGGAGATTTATATAATATAAAAGAGCTAATTTAGAATTATTTTGAAAAATATAGAAAAAGAAGCCGACGAAAGTACGAACTCTCGCGAAAAAGTAAATAGATCTCTAATAATAGAATTTATTAATAATTAGGACAGCAATATTAAGCTAGATATAAAATAAAATATAGCTTTCGAATTCCGAAAGCCTATTTATTAACTTTCTAAAGTTAATAAATACTAAATTATATTTATTAATAATAATATTTTTCAAATCTTATTTTACTGACTTTCTATAACTTATTATTTATATTTTTTATATATATTATTTACTCCAAAATTACTTTTATATACTTTATTTATTTGAACCTTACTCTATTTAATATATTTAATTTAAAATCCAAATTAACGTTATATTAAAGATAATAAGGCCCGGAATACTTATAAAGATTTAGGCTGAAGATAACGGTTATTTAAGAGAAAACAGATTCCTTAAGTTCGTAAATATTTTAGTAGTATTATTTTATTTGTCTACGGATCCAAAACAAATTATTTAATAGATTCCCTTTATAGGCTATTTTTTGAATAATATTTAGATTATATATATTACGAAAAATAATAAGATCTTGGGCTTTAATCGACAGAATATATTTCTATTCGTTTTCGATAAAAGGGGTTTTAAGAAGGACTTTAGGTATTATAAATAAATAGCAAAAGTAAATACGAAGGATAATAATAATCCGAAATAGTATTACGAAGTAATATTTAGAACTAGTCAAATAATAGGAACGGAGGGATTATTATATAATATTCGAATAATAATTAAAAGAATAAAAAATATTAATTATTATATTACGGTTGGAGACTTCGCTTAAATAAATATTAATAATTATATTTTTAATATTATTTTCAAGAATTCTCTAAATATTATAAATATTTTAGGCCTAATAATTTTCAAATCCTTTACTCTAATTTACCCTTAATAGATATATAATAAAGCGGTCAAACTTATATATTATAAATTTCGTCTTTATTGTAAAAAAGGCTATAAAAAGCTATAAATAAATATTTAAAAGTATTTAAAGGCTTCTAAGGACTAGATTATTATAAATAATAATAATTTAAAATTAAAAAAAGATTTAATTATAAATTAAGATCCTAAAAATCCTGAAAAGAGAATTTAATAAATATAATTTTATAATTTAGAGTAGAAAGTTCAGGATTTAATATAATATAATATATAATAAATATAAGTTTAGAAACTATTAAAATAAGATATTATAATATTAATAGAGATATTATAGAAATAAGGCTTAATATATCTTATTATTTAAGCTTAGGAAGAGATTAGTACTCCGACCGTAAAGGTTCTTATATAATCTTTATAGGATTATATATATAATATTAGATTAGGAACTTTCAATATTTCTAAACTTATAGGACTTATAGTTATAAAGGAGCTTATTTCCTAAATTACGCTTATTATTAAGAAGATTAATAAGCCTTAGGAATTTAAGTCTTTATAATCCGATATTATTATATCAATCTCGAAAGAAAATCTTATATTATATTTATAAAAATACGAGTAGGTTGCTTAATTTCTTTTTTATTTAAATTCTAAAATATTCAAGATTTATATTTAAATAAAAACTTTAATAAATATACTAGCTATAACTTTAAAAGGGACTTCTAAGGAGATAAAAGGCTTAAGCAATAAATTCGAAAGTAAAAAGAAGATTTAGAAGGTATCTAAGTTAGCAGATATTATTATTAGAAAGAAGTAAAATACTTTATTAACCTAGCTTAATCAGAATTTTAAAAAGAGAGGTTTTATAATAATTGACTTAGAAAATAATACTAATTTAGTTTTCCTATATAATATATTAAAAAAAAAGCGTAAATAATTATTTATCAAATTTTAAAATCTTATAAAATCTATTTCTTCTCTTTTTAATTTGTAATAATAATTTAAAATTATATTAAATAAATTCCTTAATTCTTGTTTAAATCCAAATACCTATCTTTGTTCAGATCCTAGAATACAAGACTTTTTCAAAATTTAAAATATTTCGTATTTAATACCTCTTAGCTATAGAAATCGAATAAACAAAAACCTGTATCCCTTTTCGAATTAAGGTAATAAAATAAATTATTAAAAAGGATATATAAATCCTTAATAGGAAGCTTACCTATATTATTAGGACTGCGGATCTTAACTTCCCCAAATTCCTTATTAAAATATATATATAGACTTACAAAGTTTCTCGAGTCTTTATTATTAAGATTTATAATTCAACTTCCAAAATAGTTATTTTTAAAATTTATATAAATTTTAATATATTATATATAGAAAGGCTATTCAATAAGGTTTTTAACTTATTTTTATATTTTAGCTTATTTTATATATACCAAGAGTTCAACAGAATTTAGAAAGACTTTATAAGTTTCGATCGGTTTTACGTATTAATTATAATAAATACTATTTTATATTCAGATATAATCTAAAGTTATAGATTATATTACAAAATATTCGATTTTAGATATTTTAATAAATATTTTTACGTAATTCTTAACAGGTTTCGCTTAATAAATATTATTAAATTTAAGAGGTCTTTTATTAACTAATTCCGCTTATTTATAAAAGTATTGAAACCTATAATAATAATAGAAAACTTAAATTTAATTAAACTTATTAAATTATATTTTCCGAATTTATATTTCCTAAATCTAGTCAAAATTCTCCTTAATTATAATATATTAAGGACTAATTTATAACCAACTTTGCTAGGCAAAGATCCAATATTTATTCGATATTATTATAATATATCTTTACTTTCTTTTCAACTTAAATCTAATATTTATATTAATAATATAATCCTGATTATAATTTCTTTTATTATAATTAATTATTATCTTAATATATCTTCGCTTTCTTTTTAACCTAAATCTAATATTTATACTAATAATATAATCTTAGTTATATATTATAATTTATTATAATAAACGTCTCCTTTTTCTTTTCTTTATAAATTTAAAATTTATACTAGTAATACTTCCGATATTTATAATATTTTAACAGATAAATTTACCCTTTACCCTAACGATATTACGTTATAAGGATCCTCGAGGACGTACGGACCTTTCTCGGCGGGGGGACTATTAAGGGGATTTGAAATAAATAAAATTTTAATCTTAATCTAATTAACTTAATATTAATATTATATAGATTTAGGATCTTAACGGATCTTATATTTATTATCAATTCAATTATTACTATTATAAATCCAGTCAATTGTTCTTGTTCTGATTTCTTTCCAACATAATTCCCCCTTTTTTCTTTAAGGCTTTGTTACATAAATACGAATATAAGTAATATTAAAAATATTGTTATAAATAGCTTATTTAAATAGGGTTCCGATAAATAATATCCTCTTAAAAGGACTTATAACTCTTTGCTATAATATAATTATTTATAAATTATTATTATATATTAAAGTATTAATATTTATAAGTCTAGAGTCTATTATTAAGTTTGCTTAAATTATATATTAAATTTATAAATAATAGCTTTTTATTATAAAAAGTTTGATATTATATTTTATTTTATTAAAAAATATTAAATATTAAATATATTATTATAAAAGTTATAAATTATTATAATTATTATTAAAAATATTTATAATTAAATATATTATTATAAAAATATTATTATTTTATTAATATTATTTTAATTCTTATTATTTTCTTTATCCGAATTATTATTATTATTTATTATTTTTTCGTTATTAAATTTTCTTATTATAAATTAATTTCCTTCTTTTTCTATTATTAAAGTTTCGAAATCTTTTTATATATTTAAATCTTCTAAGGTTTATAATTATTTATTAATATTTTTTAAATATTTTAATAATAAAATATTATATTCTTTAAATAATATTTATATTATTTTGTTTTCGGTTTTTAATAATATTTTTTTTATTTTTATCTTTTTTAATTTATAAATAAGCTTCTTATTCTCTTTTTAAATAATATTTATAATACTTAACGCCTTCTTTAAAACCTTTATAATTTTGCTATTTTACTTATATTATTTAATAGCAATTTCTTTTAATTATATCTTTTATAATATCTTTAACTTTTTTATATATTTTCCTTATCCTTTATATAAACTTATTACCTTTTTAAATATAATTATAAAATAATTTATATTTTATAAATTTTATAATTTATTAAACTTTTTTATAATTTTTTAATACTTTGAATTTTCCTTTATAATTTTTTATTTTCTTTATTATTAATTAGGCCTTATTTTAAATCGCCTTTGCCTTTAATAAGTTTAATATTTTAATCCGATTATAAAAAAATTCTAAATCGTTACAAAGGAATTATAATTTAATAATATTATTAAATTATTTATATTCGCTATTAGCTTTTATAATTTCGAAGAGATCTTAATATTCTTTATAAATATATCTTTTTATTAATTAAATATAAAATATTTATAATTACTTTTTTTATATTATATAGCTTTTATTATTATATTATATAATCTCCGGAATTAATTTTCGTTTTGCCTTAGGAATATTTTATATTACCTTTGGGTTTTTGTAGCAAATATCTTTTATAGATAATTTAATTTTTTTTTTCCTTAATAATTTTATTAAGTTCTTAATAACTTTTTTTATTAATAGGTTTTTTTTAATATTTTTTATAATAATTTTATTTTTATTTATTAATTTTATACTCCTTAATAAATCCGAAGCTTTAAATTTTAATATTTTTTAATATTGCTTATTAAATAGGATTATTATTTTTTTATAAAAAGCTTTTATATTCAAGAAAATATCTAATATATTTAAGTCCGCCTTAAGTTTAAAAATATCGATAATTAATTTCCTTTTTATATCTTTTTTGTATTTCCTCCGGTAGTAAGGTTATATAATTATATATAATATTATTAGCCTTTTATATATTATAAATAATTTACTTATTCCTTTTATAAAATATAAGTTCGTAAAAATATTATAATAATTCCGGACCTCTTTTATTATAAATATTAACTTATAATTATTATTATTTTCTATTTTAAACTTTGGGTTTTTATTATAATTTTCTAATTAATTTATATTTTAATAATTATCTTTACTTTTTTGCTTTTTTTAATTAATTTTTATAAATTAAGCCGATTTTGCTATAAATTTTTTTTATATTATTAAAATTCGTTCTCTTTTAATTTAAAATAAATCTAATCAAGCCTTATAAACTCCGATAATTATTTATAATAATTTTATTATATTTTAAAAAAGGAAATTTTAATTATAATTAATTAAAAGGCGAAAGTTAATCGTAAGCTTTTAGTAAATTATAATAGGATTAATAAAAGATAAAAATAAATATCCGATTATTAAAATATTTTATTATTATAAAAGGTTATAACAATTATTATAATTTATAGCCTTAAATAAAAATAAGAATTAAAATACTTTTATTAAAAAAATAATTAAGGTTTTTAACGCTTTTAAAAATCTTTCCGAATATACTATCCTATTTTATTAAAAGTTTATTAGAGTAAATAAAGATATATTAATTAAAAATATATTAAAGGAAAAAGATAGATAAAATAAACGAAATTATTTAAAATTAAAATCAGCAAAGTATAAAGCTCTTAATTACCTTAACAAAATAAGGTTATAAAAGTAAAAGTTGAATAGAAAACCGTTTATTAATTAAACTTAAATATTAACAATCTTACCAAATATAATAATAATTATAAATATATAATAAATACTTATATATCCGGATAAAATATTATAATATTTATATAATCGATAGCTGCTTATTATAAGTAATTCGAAGTCGAAGACTTTTTAGAGAATCTTGCCTTATTTTTTTTATATAAAATATATTTAATAAGAATATATATTATAAATTATAAATTATAATTATAAAAGAAGTCCTTTTTTCTTTTTTAAATTAGAAATAGCTCCTTATTATACCAACTTCTCTGCTTTCCTAACTTTATATTAATTTCTAACTTCTTTTCTCCTTTTTTGTTTTTTATTTCCTTTAAAATTATATTTTATTTTTATTAATAATAATATAATAAATAGCCTCTTCTTTTATAATATTAACGTTAATATTTCTATTTTTTAGCTTTAAAAAATTTATATATTCCTATTTTAATATTCTTATTCGAATCTTTTATATATAAATATTTTTAAAAAATATTTTCTTAAACTCTTTGCTTATTTATTATATAATAATAAATAATTTTATTTCCCTGAAAATCTTAAACTCTTAATATTTAATAACTTAAAATATTAAAGAGAGAAAATAGGCTTAGTAAGATTTTAAAATATAAACTTTAGATTTATTAATCTCTTCTTTTCTTTTTAATAATTGAAATTTTTATTTTTAAATATATTTAAGAAGTAATTATAATATATTTTTTATTATTTTCTATTTTTTTTATTAATATTAAAGTCAAAAATATCCTTTATCGAATCAAATTTTAACTAATAATAAATTTATTTTTATTTTAAATTCTCTTTTTTTACTCCTCCTTTAAAGCTTTCTTAATTTAAAAATTAATTTCTTAAATTATTCTTTAATCTTTATTATTAATAATATATTCTTTTCGAAGTATATATAAAATAATATTATTAATAAAATATTTCCCTTAAATTATATTTAATATTAAATTTTTAAATTATATTAATTTTTAATATAATATAATTTTATAAATTTAATAAGGATTATTTTAATAAGGTTTTATTTTATATAATTTCTAATTATTTTAATCTTTCCGGTATAACCTAATTAAATTATTTATTATAAATAATTTTAATATTTTATTAGTTTTTTCTATTAATTTAGAAGCCTTCGATATTTTTTTTTAAAGTTTTATCCTATAATTTATCTAATACTTTTAGCTTTGCTTTATAAATAGCTTTTTCAATTTATAATTTTTTTTTAAAGTAAAATTAATAATTATATCGATATTTTTCGATCTTAATAAATTATTAAAATCTTTGACCTTTTTCCCGAACTTTGGTTAATAGCCTAAGAAAACTTATATAAGATTAAAATTATATATTTTAATAAATCGGGTATTAATTATATTAATTATTCTTAATAATTAAATATTTTATTCAAAAATAATATTTATTTTATATTATAAGATTATTTATAAACAAAATAGAATTAATTATATATATCTTTCGGCTAAACTTATTAAAGAAATATATAAAATAAATATTTAATATTATATAACCCCTTTCTCCTTTAGCTTTGCAAAGAAAAATTTTTTAAAATAAAAATTATTATTATAATATATATTTTAAAGCTATTCAAAATTATATATAATTTATTTAAAAAAAGTAATTAAATTAACAAAGGTCGCCTATAATATAAAATCTACTTATAAATACTTCGAGAAGTAATCGATTCCGAATACGATAAAACAGGTACTATTTTTGGCGATTAATAAAAATAAGTTAATATAATTAATTCTTATAAGGTTTATATATTAAATATTAATAATTAGCTTGAGTTTTTATGAGGGTTTTAATAACTTTAATATTTGGTATTAAGGGTAATTATAATAGAATTTAACAATATTCTTATTTTTAATAAATTAATAAAAATTTCTTATAATTTAATATTAAATAATATTATCCGAAAAATATTTATAAATATTATATAGAAATATTAAAGCTTTGGATACCTCGTCCTAATATAAATAATATATTAATTTCTTATTAACTTTGATATATCCAAGGTCTTTATTTTTTTTATCAGTTTCGATAAAGATAAACCTTTTTATTTTGCTTTTTATAATTACTTTTTTAATATCTATTAATATCTTTTCGGTTTATAACTTTGCTAATTTATATTCTATTATATTTATATATTATAAATCTTTTATTTATTCTTCTTAACCTTTTAATAGCCTTATTATTTCTTCCCTAATCTTAAGGTATAAATTGTCCTTATTATCCTTTTTATTTAATTAAAGGTTATTTATTATAAAATTATTTATTATTTTATTTAATAAAAATAAAAAAGGATTAAATAAATTATTAATATATTATAAAGAAAATAAGGATTTTATATTAGAATCTTTATATCGTTTATTTTAATTACTTTTTATAAATATATTTATAATTTCTTTTTATAAATACTTTGCTCTGTTTGTATAAATTAATAAGTATTTATAATAAAAATTTCTTTTAAATTATAATCGGTATTATATACTAGCCTTTCGATAATCCTTTTTTTCGAAGTAGTTCTTTGCTTTAAATTTAAGGAATAATTTTAGTAATATTTCTAATATACCCGAAAATAGTATATTTATATTAACGGCAATATTATTATTATTAGGAAATTATAAATTTCTTATATTATTAATTTCTCCTCTTTATATTTTTATTCCTTAGTTCCTTATTATAAATATATTTTTTATATTTAAATTTTTTCTTATAAGTTCTCCCCGATAAAAGATAAATCGTTATAATAGGATTTTTTCTGCTTTTCGAATACCTTTGGTATATTAAATATAATTCCTTATTATAAAATTATTTAAGAGAGGAAAACTAAATATATCTTCTTATATTATATTTTTATCTTTATTTTCTATAATAAAAGCAAATATCGGATATTTATTATTAGAATTTATATTTATTAATACGGTAGGGTACCTTTAAAGCTTAAAAAGCCTATTTATAATAATAATATTTTTTCCTAAAATATAAAATATATTTAAATTATATTTAGAAAATATTAATTGCTATTTAGAAATTCTCCTTATCGAGTTTTCGCTTTTAAAATATTTTAGTAAAGTTTAATAATCCGTATATAATATAATTAGCAGGCTATTGCCCTTTATTAACTACTTTAATTTAATTAATAATTTTATTATAGCTAATATTTCCTACTTTATTATATAATACCTTATTTAAATAAATAAAAATTAATAAAATAAAAATATTATAATTCGAATTTTGTTAAAATAATCTTTAGATATTATTATATTAATTAATATATTTTTAAATTAAAATAAAATACCCTTTAATCTTATTTTCAAAGTATTAATAAATAAATAATATTATTTCGAATTATTATTTTTAAAATATATATTAATTAAGATTATATTTTTCGTTACTTCGAATATTTTTTAATAGACTTTAATCTATTTGAAATCTTTAAAGATTTTTATCGATTTTGTTTTGCTTTTTTCTTTTAATTTAATTATTTTTTTGATAATTATAAAATATATAATAATAATATAATTTATTTAGCTTAAAATATATACTTTTAGAAATAATAATATATATAAATATTATAAAAGCTTTTTTTTAATTATCGGTATTAATTATTCCCGGAATATTTTCAACTTATTTTTTATAAATTATAACCTAATATTATTTCGTTAATAACCTAAGATTTATATCTTTTCTATAAAGAATATATATTTTTTAAAATTAAGAATTAATTTAGCTTAGGTTAATTTTAAGAAATAATAATAATATAAAAACTTTAATAAATTATTTAAAGTTTCAAAGCCTTTTAAATTATTATTTATATAATAACTAAAGGTAATTATAATAAATAACGTTTTTATAAGAGTTAGCTTAGGATTAAATATTAAAATATCGTTTATTATTATATTTTTAAATTTATTAAATTTATTAAATTTATTAAATTTATTAAATTTATTAAATTTATTAAATTTATTATATTTATTAAATTTATTAAATTTATTATATTTATTATATTTATTATATTTATTATATTTATTATATTTATTATATTTATTATATTTATTATATTTATTATATTTATTATATTTATTATATTTATTATATTTATTATATTTAT
>JAABUQ010002498.1_pt1 | contig 36203 bp, 35 predicted proteins | sample 5560001 | NCBI WGS metagenome assembly JAABUQ01 (sample SAMN10711888, study PRJNA513371) | rock metagenome | isolation source: Antarctica rocks | place: Antarctica: Victoria Land, Finger Mt nord | collected 2015-12-18 | reverse complement strand
GGATGGCGAGGACGGTTCCGGTCCCATGCTGGGGGTGCTGAACGGAGGTGCCGACGCGCAGGGCGGCGATGCCCGCCGGGGTCGGGGCGGATGCGGGAGGCGGCATGGGTGGAAGAGAGGGCGCGGGCGCGGCGTGGTCGGCCAGGTCGGGGAACGCGCCTGGGTCGTCCTCCTCGGACGGGGCAAACGCGGCCCAGGCGGCGGCGTGGGAAGCGTCCAGGCCCAGGCGGCTCTCCAGGCCCAGGCGGCGGGCGGCGGCCATCAGCGCCTGGATGCGGCGGGCGACGGCGAGGGCGCGGGCGGGCGGGACCTCCCACCACGTTTGGAAGAACCGCTCCAGATTGAGCATCGGGGTGAAGCGGGTCAGGGCCAAAGCGTCTGAGGTCGGCCAGTCGGCGGGCGGGCGGGCCAGCACGTCGCGGACGCGGCGGACGGCAGCCAGGGTCGCCTCCCAGTCCGTCTCGCGCAGGAACGGCGAGGGCGGCTCGGTCTGGACCTGATGCAGGTGCAGCGCGGACTGGGTGCGGGTCAGGGCGACGTAGAACAATCGCCGCTCTTCTTCCAATTCGTCCGGCCCGCCCGTGGGGAACACGCCGCCGTTGCAGTCCGGCACGAACACGACCGGCCACTGGAGGCCCTTGGCCCGGAACACGGTCAGGATGGGCACCGCGCCTTCCGCGCCCGCCGCCCGGCCCGACCCGACGCCGCGCGCGGCCAGATCGTCCAGGTGCGCCATCAGGGCGCGCGGCGTCCCTTGCCCCTCGGCGTAGCGCAGAAAGGCGGACACATTGGCCGCCCGCGCCGCGCCGGTCTCGGCGAACCCCGATGACCGGCGCAGCCAGTCCCCGTAGCCGGTCTTGAGGTCCAGCATCGTCAGGGCCGCCCCGGCGGGCAGCGAGTCCAAAGTCCCTGCCAGCCACGTCAGCGTCTCAGCCAGGTCTCTTAATCGTGCGGCCAGGTGGTCCGGCGACCGCCCCGCCGCGTCTTCGAGTGCCCGCGCCAGCGTGTCCCCGCGCTTGACCGCCTGGGCGATGGCCTCCGACAAAACGCGCGACAGGAAGCGGACGGGGCGGTTGGCGACGCGCATCCAGCGCGCCTCCCAGCCGTCCGGCGCGGGCAGGCCGGATGCCAAATCCGCCTCGGCCCGCGCCAGATGCAAATAGTCCAGCAGCGTCAAGACCTCGGGCCGGGCGTAGAACGGGCTGCCGCCGACGATCTTGTAGGCCAGCCCGGCGTCCAACAGCCCCTGCTCCAGAAACGGTGTCTGCGCGTACAGGCGCACCAAGATGGCGACCTCGGACGGCCCTCGCCCCGCCGCCAGAGCCTCCCCCACCAGGGCCGCGACGTGCCGCCCCTGCGCCTCATGGGACGCCTCCGAATGAACCGAAACGCCGCCGCCGAAGCCGCGCGTCAGCGACAGCCGCTTCGGCTCGCGCCGGACGTTGTGGGCGATGACGCGGTTCGCCAGGGCCAGCGGCTCGGCGTGTGAGCGGAAGTTGTCGCGGATCAGATAGCGGCGCGCGCCGTAGCGGGCGGCGAACGAGAGAATCAGGCTGGGGTCCGCCCCGCGCCACTCGTAGATGGTCTGGTCGTCGTCGCCGATCGCCATGTAGTCACGGTGGGGGAACGTCAGCAGGTCCAACAGCTCCGACTGGACGCGGTTGACGTCCTGGAACTCGTCCACCAGGACGCACTCGAATCGCCGCCGAGCTTCGGCCAGCACGTCGGGGAACCGATGGAGCGCCTCCCAGGCCGACAGCAGCATGTCATCGAAGGTCAGCAAGCGCTCGTCGCTGCGGACGCGCTCGTACAGCCCGTACAAGTCGCGATACCAGGGAAAGCCGGGCGGCGCGGGGGCCTGCCGGGCCAGCGTCCGGGCGGCGGGGGGCAGGTCAGCGCGATCCAGGTCCGCGTACCACAGGTTGGCCTTGCAGACGCCCACGTAGGTCAGAAAGTCCTGCCGGTCCAGCGCCTCCAGGTCGGCGGCGTAAGGCACCTTGTCGCGCCACGCCCGGCCCAGGACGCGGCCCAGGAGCTGCGACTCGCCGCCCTCATCCTCGGGCGAGAGTTCCAGTTGCCGCAGATGCCCTAACCGCTGGGCCAGCCGCAGCAGCCCCCAGCCGACGGCGTGGAGCGTCTGGACGCTGACGTCCCGGCAGTGCGGCCACGCCCCCAAGGCGGTCTTGATGTCCTGCACCGAAGCCTTGCTGAACGAGGTGGCGAGGATGCTGCGGGCGGGGAAGACTTGGTCGCGCACCAGCCGCTCGACGCGGTGGGTCATCGCCGTGGTCTTGCCCGCGCCGGCCACGGCGAAGACGAGGGCGGGGCCACGGTCGTGGCCCACGATGGCCTGCTGTTCATCGGTCAAGGGGGGCATGTCAGAGCGATTATACTGCATGGCGGCGAGGTTTGTGTTTCGAGGGAACACACGTTCGCATATTATGCTATATTGAAGATATGGAGGGCGGAAAGAAGGCGGAAGATGCGGACGAAACGGGAGCGGCTGACGAGCGCGAAGGCGCGGCTGGCGTCGGCGTATGAGTGGTGGGGGTGGGAGCCGCACACGGGGCAGCGGCGGCTGTTCTGCGCGACGGCGGCGGTGCGGGTCGCCGCCTGCGGGCGGCGCTGGGGCAAGACCGAATGCCTGAGCGTGGACGTGGCGACATACGCCCTGGCTGAGGCCGGGTCGCGGCAGCTGCTGGTCGCGCCGACCGAGTCGCAGGCGCGGATTCTGGGGGATGCCGTCCATGATCTGCTCCAGCGGGCACCGCCGGGAATGCCAAAGGCGCGGACGCACCCCCACCTGGTCCTGACGCTGGCCCCCGAGGGTGAGAAAAGGGCCTCAGAGGTCCTGTGCCGGACGGCGGGGCGGGACGGGCGGGGTCTGCGCGGGCTGTGGGCGCACCGGATCGTGGTGGACGAGGCCGCCTACGTCCCCGACCGCGTCCTGCGCGAGGTGCTGCCGCCGATGCTGGCCGACAAGGGCGGCGATATGCTGCTGGCGTCGTCGCCGAACGGGCGGCGTGGGGCGTTCTACCAGCTTTATGCGCGCGGCATCGTCCCTGCGGGCGGCACGGGGGGCGCGTCCGAAGGGGTAGGGTACGAAGCGTTCCAGTGCGCGACCGGGCAGAACGCCGCGCACCTGGACCGGGCGTGGCTGGCCTCGCAGCGCGACGAGATGGGGGAAGCGCTCTACGCCCAGGAGTTCGAGGCGCAGTTCCTAGACGACTGGGGCGCGGTCTTCCGCACCGAAGACATCGACGCGGCCATCGCGGACGTTCCTGGGGCACGGCTGGAAGACAACGAAGTGCGCTCTGATCCGCAGCCGGGGCGCGTGTACGTGCTCGGCGCGGACTGGGGGCGCAAGTTCGACTACAGCGTGGTGGTCGTGCTGGACGCGACCGATGTGCCCGCGCGCGTGGTGCATTTGAGCCGGTGGCGCGGCACGGGCTGGGACGCGCAGGCGATGGACGCGGCGGCGATCATCGCCCGCTTCCGGCCCTGCCGCGTCCTGGCCGACGGCAGCAGCATCGGCGACCCCATCGCCGAGATGCTGACCCGGCAGATCGACCTTCAGATGCCGCCCGGCGCGCACCGTCCGACCGTCGAGCGGTTCCTGTTCGGGGCCGAGAGCAAGCAGGCGTTGATGGACCGGCTCAACGTCGGTCTGTCCGCGCGGGCCTTGCAGTTCCCGCCGCACCGCGCCCTGCTGACCGAGCTGCGCGGCTTCGAGTACGCGCCGGGCGGCGCGCACACCTTGAAGATGGCCGCCCGGTCGGGCGGCCACGACGACTGCGTAGTCGCCCTGGCCCTGGCCTTCTACGCCGCGCCTGACCCCGCCGCGCGCAGGACCGGCACGGGCATCCTGCTGGGGTCCCAGGCGGGGATGGGGAGGAGGTGAGCCGGGGAGAGAAGGCCCGGCACTTCCAGTGCCGGGCCTTTTACCAGAGCACTTTAGCTCCCCCGGCTCGTGTACGACGGCAGACGGTGGTGCCGTACATGATGCACGCGGCGGGCGCGATGGCGGCGGGCGTGATGGCGCACACGGGCGTGCGTCGTGACGGTGCGGACTGTTTCAACGCGGGTCTCCGTCACCGGCGGGGCGGGAGGCGGCGGTGCGGCGACCGGCGTTACGACCGTCTCAGTCGTGATGACCGTCGAGGAGCCGATTGGGGTGGTCTCGATGTTCGTCGGGGGCAGGGCCGGGAACTGGGCGTTGAGCTGCGTGTAACGCGCTTCCAGCTCGGCCAGCGTCGGGCCGGGTGTGGTATCGACGTAGGTGAACGGGGTCGAATGCACCGTGCCCAAGCTGTTCAGCGACTCGTACAGCCGCAGGTACTCCTCGATCCGCGCCCGCTCGTCCGAGGCGTCCAGCACGTCGCCCAGCCGCAGATTGTAGTCGGAGGCGAGCAGGGCGAACGTCCGGCCCGTGCTGACCCGGTCCGTGACGAACCGGAACGGGAGGCCCGTCAGCCGGGCGATCTTGGAGATGACGGCAATCTGGCCCAGCGAGTAGCCCCGCGCCATCGCCGTCTTGAGGTCTACGTAGTCGTAGTAGGGGCTGGACAAGAGGCTGTAGTCGTTGACCTGGGTGAGGATCGAGGGTGTCGTGAAGCCCGTGTCGGGCGCGGCCATTGGTGCGGGCGCGGCCATCGGTGCTGCGGGCGTCGTCGGGGTTTCCGGTGCCATCGGTGCTGCGGGCGGTGCGGGTGGCGTCGGTTCTACAGGCGGTGTCGGGGCTACAGGCGGCGTCTGGTCGGGCGCGGCCACTGGGGCTGCCGGTGCCATCGGAGCTATCGGAGCTGCGGGCGGTGCCGGAGGCGCGGGCGGCGCGTCTTGGGCTTGGGCCGCCGCTCCCAGGGCCGTCAGCAAGGCGGCCAGCGCGGATCGCCGGACCCAATTCTTTCGCATGCTCATGTGGTGTCTCCCCTTTTCGCGTGTCGCCGGCATCGGAGGCCGGTCTTCACAAGTACAGGGGCTTATTCACGAAACCAGGCGAACCTAAACTTGCATCGTCCCCGCGCGAAGGATTATGGGTATATCGGGAAAAAGAACCCCGTGAGAGGACACCTAAACGTGAGCGACGAAGCCAAAGAGATGGCCGAGCAGATGGCCGCTGCGCCGCAGGGCACCCGAGACAGCGACATGCCCATGCCGCCCCCGAACCCCGGCGGCGAGGTCGGCCCCAGCCCGACCGCCGACACCATCCCCGCCGGGGACCCGGACCAGACCGGGCCGGGCGTCGTCTGGGACCGCGACCCCAACGAGCGCGAAGACCCCGGCGTGTCCGACGCAGGCGGCGTGGATGCACCAGACACCGACGGCTCGACCCGGACTTAAAGACCCGTAGCTTCAGCGCACGCCCGCCACGCGATAGATGCCGCCTTCGCGCACCATCCGGTCGCGGCCAAGCACCCGGCAGCCGTTCTCCCCGCTTGCCGTTACCAGCGCCCCGGTGTCCTGTCCCCCTGCGGCTGCCCAGGCCGGGCTGAACGACACCGTCCTGCTGTGCCCGCTCTCGGGGTAGCGGGTGACGATTTTCGGGGGCCATCGGCTTTCTCCGAGGCTAGAACCGCAGCGCCACGCCGCCGCCGTAGAACTGCACGGGGGCGGCCCCGCCCGTGCCCCGCCCCGTTTCCAGATCGAGCTGGACGTTTTTCGCGACGCGGTAAGTGAAGCCGCCGTCGGCGATGGGGCTGGGCGGGCCGCCCACGGGGGCATCGTAGTAGAAGTCCCCGAACACGGCAAGCGGCCCGCTCAGGGCATACGTGACCTGGCCGGTCGCGGTGTAGTCCGTCACGCGCCGTCCCTGCTGGGTGGGGTAGGACAGGATCAGGTTCGACGACAGGCCCCAGCGCGCGCCGGACTGCGTCTGCCCGTTCAGGCTGAAGACCGGGTCCACGTGGCCGCTGACGGTGACGGCGGATTTGACGGGGATTGACAGAGACGGCGTCAGGGCGACCTTGGTGTTGCCGTCCTTGCTCTGGTAAAGCTTGTACCGAAGGCCGACGGACCCGTCACTGAAGCCCGACTGCCCGCCCCCGCCGGACCCCGACCCGGTGCCGGCCAGGTTGGACGCTGTCCCCTGCGTGATGTAGTCCGGCAGGGTGAACCGCAGCTCGGTCCGGTCGTTCAGGCCCGTCCGCACCAGAAGCTGCGGGCCGTCGGTGGACCGGACGCCGCCGCTGGCCGCCAGCGTCTTGGTGCGGGAAACGCCGCCCTCGAACTGGATGTGTCCCGGCGTGACGGTGTCGCTGCCGTTGGTGAAGCCGGGCCGGTCCGGCGTCAAGCTCCCGCCGCCCTTGTCCCCGCCGCTTTTGTCCCCGCCGGACTGCGCGCCGGGTGCCCCGGCAGAGCTTCCGGTGTCCGGGGGGGTGTCCGCTGCGTGTGCGCCGGCGCAGACGCCCAGCAGGACTAGGGGGAGCAGCCATTTTCTCATCATAATCCAGTTCCTCTGCGGGCATTATACAGGAGAAGCGCCCGGAAAACAACCGGCGGCAGCGGAGCAGGCGGCAATGTCTCCAGGTACAATAACCATTGGTGCTGACAATCTATTCCACAAGTCCCCAGAAAGCTCTTTGGGGCCACCCACAGGCCCGCAGGCGGGTTGTGAAGTGAACTCCTCGCCATCCCACCTCCCGCTGACGCCCTTCCCGTGCCCGGTCCTGCCTTGGAAACAAACAAGCAGGGTTTTCTTGCGCCTGCCCGCCTTGGTACGGTTTCTGTTGTATAATACACCAGCGGCGGCCAAGAAAGGTGCGCCGTGTAGCCCTCTGGCCTTTCTCATCGGCCATCCACAGAAAGCGCACCATGCAGGCCACTCCCAAGCTCGTTCCCTCCCTCGCGCCCAAGAGCCTCCTCGCCCTCGCCACCCTGGCCGCGCTCGGACTGCCCGCCGTACCTGCCGCCGCACAGACCCCGCTCGGCCTGGCCGCCGCACAGCCCTCCTACACCCTGACGGACCTGGGGACGCTGCCAGACGGGGGATACAGCATCGTCTCTGGTGTCAATGACAGCGGCCAGGTCGCCGGGAACTCCGGCACGACCGGCCACATCGCCAACACCGCCACCCACGCCTTCCTTTCGGGGGCCAACGGCGCGGGCCTGAAGGACCTGGGGACGCTGGGCGGGAGAGACAGCCACGGCAGGGCGGTCAACGCCAGCGGCCAGGTCACCGGGGAATCCTTCATGACTGGCACCACCGCCACCCACGCCTTCCTTTCGGGGCCGAACGGCACGGGCCTGAAGGACCTGGGGGCGCTGGGCGGGGCGATCAGCTTCGGCAGGGCGGTCAACGGCTTGGGCCAGGTCACCGGGGACGCCGAAACGACCGACTACGCCGTCCACGCCTTCCTCTCGGGGCCGAACGGCACGGGCCTGAAGGACCTCGGGGCGCTGCCAGGCGGGACCAGCAGCGCCGGGTATGGGGTCAACGCCAGCGGCCAGGTCACTGGGGACGCCCAAACGACTGGCAACGCCTACCACGCCTTTCTCTCGGGGCCGAACGGCACGGGCCTGAAAGACCTGGGGACGCTGCCAGGCGGGGGATACAGCTACGGCACTGGGGTCAACGCCAGCGGCCAGGTCGCCGGGTACTCCACCACGACCGGCAACGCCTACCACGCCTTCCTCTCGGGGCCGAACGGCACGGGCCTGAAGGACCTGGGGACGCTGGGCGGGACAAGCAGCTTCGGCCTTGGGGTCAACGGCTTGGGCCAGGTCGTAGGGTACTCCCGAACGACTGGCAACGCCGACCACGCCTTCCTCTACACGGGCGGCTCGATGTCCGACCTGAACAGCCTGATCGCGCCCGGCACGGGCTTCACGCTGACGCAGGCCTCTGGCATCAGCGACACCGGCTTCATCACCGGCTTCGGCACCAACAGCGCCGGACAGATTGACGCCTTCCTGCTCACGCCCGCCGCCCCCCGCGCTGCCCCGGTCCCCGAGGGTTCGACGACGCTGTCGCTTGGCCTGATGCTGGTCCTGGGGCTGGGGACGCTGGCCCTTGGCCTGATGCTGGTCCTGGGGCTGGGGACGCTGGCCCTGCGCGCCCGCCGCCGCAAGGCCGGTGAGCCGTCCGCCCAGCCGGAAGGGCGGGCATACCCCGCCCCTGCGCCGGTTCCTCACACCCGCGCCCCCGGACCAGACCCCACCCCGTCCGGGGGCGCTGGGGCTTCCCCGCCCCCGCCGGGCTAGGGACCGTACAGAAAGCCAGAGCTTGTCCCCCCAGCCCCGGAGGGGTTTTCTCAAAGTAGCCCGGCCCGCACTGGTCAGCACTGGCTACCCGGAGGGCTTCCAGAGCCGGGTAAGATACCGGGAAACAGATGCACAGATACTTAAGCACCAATGGTTCACAGCCCGAACGAGGGCGCGCACACGGCCCGCCCCCGGAGGCCGTCAGGAGAAACCGACACGATGAAGCTCACAACCCCCGCTCTGGCGCTCGCCGGGCTGCTGCTCGCCGCCCTTCCGGGCTGCGGCGATAAAGGCCAAACCGGCGCAGGCCCGAGCGACGCCGCCCCTGCGTCCGCTCCCGCCGCAAGCACCCCGCGGTGCCTGATACCACGGTCATTAACGGGAAGACCGTCTCCCTGAAGTCCACCCCCGACGGCCTCAAGTATTACGACGTCAAGGTTGGGACGGGGCCGAACCCGAAGGTGGGCCAGACCGTCTCGGTGCAGTACACGGGGACGCTGCTGGACGGCACCAAGTTCGACTCGTCCTACGACCACGGCGGCAAGCCCATCGACTTCCCTATTGGCGTGGGCCGGGTCATTCCGGGCTGGGACGAGGGCGTGCCCACCATGAAGGTCGGCGGCAAGCGCCGCTTGGTCATCCCTGGTCCGCTCGCCTACGGGCCGAACCCGCCCACCCCGACGATCCCGCCGGACGCCACGCTCGTCTTCGACATCGAGCTGGTTGCGGTGAAGTAGCCCCGCCGCACAACAAAACAATAACAGAGAGCACTATGAACTTCGAACTCTTGAAGCGGCTCTGCGAGATGCCGGGCATCAGCAGCAACGAGGGTGCCATCCGAGAACTCGTGGCCGGGGAACTGCGGCCTTTCGTGGACAGCCTGGAGGCCGACGTCATGGGCAACCTGGTGGGCGTCCGAAACGGCGCACCCGAAGGCCCGCGCGTGATGATCGCCGCGCACATGGACGAGATCGGGTTCCGCGTGCGGTTCATCGACGACCGGGGGTTCCTGCGGCTCCACCCCGTCGGAGGCTGGGACGCCCGCGCGCTGTTCGCCCAGCGCGTCCGGGTACACGGCTTCGGCGGGCAGGCTCTGCCCGGCACGCTGATGCCCGCGAGCAAGCCGAAGCACCTGCTCACCGACAAGGAAGCGTCCCACCCGCTAAAGATCGAGAGCTTCTTCGTCGATCTGGGCCTGCCCGCGGAAGAAGTCCGCAAGCAGGTCGAGGTCGGCGACATGGTAACGATGGACCGGACGTGTGAGCGGATGGGCGAGCTGGTCGTCAGCAAATCGCTGGACAACCGCCTGAGCGTTTATATCCTGATTGAGGCGCTGCGGAAGCTCCAACGGAAGCCGCTGGCGGTGACTGTCCTGGCGGTGGCGACGACCCAAGAAGAGGTGGGGCTGCGTGGGGCAACTGCGGCGGCCTTTGAACTGCGGCCCGACATCGGGCTGGCGCTCGACGTGACGCTGGCCGTTGACATCCCCGGCACGGAGGCCGACGAACAGGTCACGCGCCTGGGCGGGGGGACGGCCATCAAAGTATCTGATTCGTCTCTGATCTGTCACCCGAAGCTGGTACGCCACTTCCGCGACGTGGCCGGCGCGAACGCGATCCCTTATCAGCTCGAAATCCTGGGAGCGGGCGGGACCGGCGCGGGCGGCATCCAGCGCAGTCGGGGCGGCGTCCCGTCCTTCACCCTCTCGACCCCGACCCGCTACGTCCACACGGTCAACGAGGCAGCGCACGTCCGGGACATCCAGGCCGGGGTGGACCTGCTGGCGGCCTACCTGGAAGAGGCCCACACCCGAAGTTACGGCTATGCCGGGGACATTGGACAGTCCTAGAGCGCGTCACTCAGCACCACGGACCTGACCTAACCCTGCACGTAGCTTCACCCTCGACGCCGATCTTTTCCTCAATTCCTGAAAGGAACACACCCCGATGAAGCTGATCCTCGCGGCGGGCCTCGCCCTGTCCCTGCTCCCCCTGTGCGCGAACGCCGCGCCCGCCCACCACGCCACGAAGGCACACGCCAAAATGGCCGCGGCCATGTACCAGTGCCGGAAGTGCCACATGAAGGTCTCGGCGGCCACGGCCAAAAAGGACCATTACAAAGACCCGATGGACGGCGGGAAGCTGACACCGGTAAAATAGGTCCTCCACCGCGCCTCAAGGCCGGAGGGGAATGTGAAACCGCCCGGCAGCCCCTGTCCTGTACTGGGGCTGCTGCCTTGTCACCGCTCATCCCCGCCCGCTCGATGTTCTAATGCCGGTAAGCATTAGAAGCGTTCTGCGTCAGCTTGACGAGCCACTCGGTTGGTCAAGCTGACGGCGGATATTGGCACCGTGCCCAAGGATAACAAAAGGGCGCAATGAAGTTTAAGAGGCGCATCGGGGGGCTTGACGACATACCCATCCAGGGTATATAATGTTTCTGTAAAGCATACCCCCTGGGAGTATATGACATGCAAGAGAAGGCTCGCAAAGATGTCAAAACCCGCGCTAACCGCATCGCGGGTCAGTTCGCCGGCATTCAGCGCATGATCGAGGAAGACCGCTACTGCGTGGACATCCTCAATCAAATCGCCGCCGTGCGCTCCGCCCTAGACGCGCTGGGCATCAAGCTCCTGAGCGAGCATCTGGAGTCATGTGTGTTGGGCCACGGCACGGATACCGCCCACGAAGACACCCAGCCGATGAGCCGGGAGCAGTTGCTGGACGAGACGCGGGCGGTGCTGTCCAACTTTCTCAGATGACGCCTTGAGTGAAAGCGAGCGGGCCGTCGCCACCTACGACCCGGCCAAAGTGCAGGCGGCTCAGTTGGTGGAGGCCGTGGCCGCAGAGGGTACGAGGCGTCCCCCAGTCGGGTTGCCACGCGAGGAAACAAAAATGGCTCAGACCGAAAGCGCCGCTCAGACCGAAACTTGCACTCTTGACCTACAAGGGATGCACTGCGCCTCGTGCGTCGGTCGGATCGAACCCTCACTCAAGAAAGTCGCGGGGGTCGCTGATGCGAACGTGAACCTGGCGACCAACCGCGCCAGCGTCACCTATGATCCGGCCCAGGCGTCACTCGCGGCTGTGGTCGCCGCCGTCGAGAAGGCCGGTTACGGCGCGACGCCGGTGGCCGACGCCAGGCCAAAGGCGGCAGAGGCTCCGGGACGGGATATGGCCCTGCTCAACCTGGTCGGCGCGGCAATCCTGACGCTGCCGGTGCTGGTTCTGTCCATGACCGGCATGGCGGCCCCGCACGCGACGAACCCGCCGATGCCCGGCATGGAGATGGCGGCCCGGCCTGCCTGGGCCGAGTGGCTGTTCGCCGCCCTGACCACGGGCGTCGTCTTCGGCTTCGGCAGGCAGTTCTTCGCGGGAGCGTGGAACGCACTGCGGCATGGCGGGGCGGCCACGATGGACACCCTGGTGGCCCTCGGCGCGTCCGCCGCCTACTTTTACAGCCTGGCTGAACTGATCTGGGCACCCCATCCGCAGGTCTACTTCGAGACGGCGGCCACCATCGTTACGCTGATTCTGATGGGCCGATGGCTCGAAGCGCGGGCCAAACGCCGGGCGACGGATACCATCCAGTCGCTGATTGCCCTGGCCCCGAAGACGGCGCGGCTCGTCACACCCGATGGCGAGCGGGATGTGCCGCTGGACAGCGTGAAATCAGGCGACACGCTGCGTGTCCGCCCCGGCGAGAAGCTGGCGGTGGATGGGGTCGTCACTGAAGGAAGTTCGGCGGTGGACGAGTCCATGCTGACCGGCGAGAGCCTGCCCGTCGAGAAGACTGTCAACGACAAGGTGATCGGGGGGACGGTCAACAAAAACGGGACGCTGCTGTACCGGGCGACCGCGACCGGGGGGGGCACGGTTCTGGCGCACATGGTGCGGCTGGTCGAAGAGGCGCAGGGGAGTAAAGCCCCCGTGCAGCGACTGGCGGATCGGGTTTCCTCCGTGTTCGTCCCCGCCGTGCTGGGCGTCGCGCTCGTCACGTTCCTGGTCTGGTTCTTCGGCCTCCACGCCGGGATCGCGGGCGCGCTGACGCCGGCTGTGGCCGTCCTCGTCATCGCCTGCCCTTGCGCCCTGGGCCTTGCCACACCGACCGCCATCATGGTCGGCACGGGGCGCGGGGCGGCCCTGGGCATCCTCATCAAGAACGGGGAAGCACTGGAGCGGGCACACAAGATCAACCGCATCGTCTTCGACAAGACGGGGACGATCACCGAGGGCCGGCCCGTGCTGACGGACGTGGTGCTGCACAACGGCCTCGACCGCCGGGGGCTGCTGCGGCTGGCGGCGGCGGCGGAACGCGGCTCTGAACACCCCCTGGCGTCGGCCATCGTCGAGGGCGCGGACGCCGAAGGGCTGATGGGCAGCGCGGAGACGTTTACGAGCGTCACGGGGCTGGGAGGCCGGGCTGTGGTAGATAGCCGCGACGTACTTGTGGGGACAGCCGCCCTGCTGCGAGAAGCGGGGGTGGTCGTCCCCGAAGCGGCCACGGCGGACATGGCGCGGCTGGAAGCGGAAGGCAAGACCTCGGTGCTGGTCGCCGTAGGGCGCGAGGAGGCCGGTATCCTAGCCGTCGCGGATATGGTGCGGCCTGGGGCCAGAGACGCCGTTGCGCGGCTTCACGGCATGGGCCTGAGCGTCGCCCTGCTGACGGGCGACAGCCTGCGCGTGGCCCAGGCCGTCGCCGGCCTGGTCGGCATCCAGGAAGTCGAGGCGGGCGTCAAGCCGGACGGGAAGGCGGCTACCGTCAAAGGCTGGCAGGGCGACGGCAAGGTGCGCGTGGCGATGGTCGGCGACGGGGTGAACGACGCCCCCGCGCTGGCGCAGGCCGACCTGGGCATCGCGATGGGCAAGGCGGCGGACGTGGCGATGGAGGCCGCCGACATCACCCTGCTGCGGGCCGACCTGAACGGGGTAGCCGACGCGATCCTGCTGTCACGGCGTACAATGAAGATCATCCGCCAGAACCTGTTCTGGGCGTTCATCTTCAACGTCATCGGCATCCCGCTGGCCGCCATGGGTCTGCTGAATCCGATGCTGGCGGCCCTGGCGATGGCCTTTTCCAGCGTGACGGTCGTGACCAACTCGCTCCGGCTCAAAACGGCGAGACTCTGACAAAGGGAGGTTTATGATGCCCTGGCTGGGTCAAAGCTTGTACGAATCGGCGGCGATGTTCTGGGAGGTGCTGTGGGCGCTGGTGCTCGGCTTTGCCCTCTCTGCCGTGTTGCAGGTATTCGTCAGCAAGGAGCGGATGACGCGCGAGTTCGGTAGAACTAACTTTCACTCGGTCGCGCTGGCGACCCTCTTCGGCGGGGCTTCCTCGTCGTGTTCCTATGCCGCCGTCGCCGCCGCGCGGTCGGCCTTCAAGAAGGGCGCGGCACTGGTGCCGACACTGGCCTTCATGTTCGCATCCACCAACCTGGTCCTGGAGCTGGGGGTCGTGCTGTGGCTCCTGATGGGCTGGCGGTTCGTCCTGGCCGAGTTCGTGGGGGCGTTCGTGCTGATCGGCGTCATGTGGCTGCTGGTTAGGCTGACGCTGCCGAGGGGCCTGGAAGACGAAGCGCGGGCGCATGAGGAAGCCGAGGAAGGGCATCATCACCATGAAAGCGGGGGCGGCAGCCGGCTAACCCGCGTGGCGGACGCCTTTGCGATGGACTGGTCCATGCTCTGGAAGGAGATGCTGATCGGGTTCGTGATCGCCGGCTTCTTGGCCGTGCTGGTTCCGAACCACGTCTGGCAGGCCGTGTTCCTGACGAACTCCGGCGCGGGGCCGCTGCGGCTGGTGGAGAACGTGATCGTCGGGCCGATCATCGCGGTTCTCTCGTTCGTCTGCTCCATCGGCAACATTCCGCTAGCGAGCATTTTGTGGTCGGGCGGCATCAGCTTCGGCGGCGTGATCTCCTTCATCTACGCTGACCTGATCGTGATCCCGCTCATCATCATCTACGGGAAATATTACGGGCGCCGAGCCGCAACCTACATCACCCTCGTCCTGTTCGCTTCAATGGTCATCGCGGGCCTGACGGTGGATGGTCTGTTCAGCGCGCTCCACCTGGTTCCCACAGGCCCGCGTCCGGCCAGTGCGATCTCACACGCCCGCTTCGCATGGGACTACACGACCTGGCTGGACATGATCGCCATCGCGGTCGCCGCGTTTCTGGCACTTGTGCATTTCCGGGGGCGGAAGGCAGTAGCCCATCAGGAGCATAGCCACCAGAGAATGGACCCAGGAATATAGCAAAAAACGCGGAAGCCTTCCCCTTGTATGGGGGAGATGGACAGCGTGAGGGTATGCTTCTCTCCTAGGGGATCAGGAAGGTGGGTGGCTCCAGCGGACCCGCCGCCGGGCCTGCGCGGGTAAGCCGGCTCAGGGCGATCTGCGGTTCCGAGGCGCGCTCTTCGGCCGGTCGCGTGGTCTGCCGGGTGGTGAAGGTGCAGTGCGTCAGCGGCATGATCCACGCCTGCGGCTGGCATCACAGTTTTCTTCCGGAAGTCATCCGGCTTCTTAGTTGTCCGGTGCGGTCACGGTGAGCCACTAGGTAAGCCGTATGCCGCCTTCTCCTGGTCCCACTCGGGATCGGTAGCGAGGCGGATGTACACCACCTGGCCCGTGTGATAGCACTCTTCCCAGGCACGCCGCGCCAGGAGGGTGCCGGCCTTCACGCTCCCCTTGCCCAGAAAGAAGTCGCCGCCTGGGACGGTGATCTCGGCGTCCAGCGGCGTGTCGGCGTACTTGGCGCGGAGCCGCCCGTAATCCTTCCTGGCAGCCTGCTCGAACAGTGCCTGGACGCGGGCCACGTCGGGGACGGGCCGCGCCAGCTCCTCCTCCAGCGCGGCCTTATCCTCGTAGGTCTCGGAGAGGTGGAGCAGCATCTCGCGGATCGAGCGGCAGGCGGGGGAAGGCTTCCAGTCCCACTGGCGGGCGGGCAGGCCGTTCAGGTGGCAGAGGAAGAACCTGAGCGCGCCGCGCATGTTGTCGATCAGGTCGTCGATCTCAAAGGCCATATCCCGACGCCTCTCCTGACTCCTGCTGTTGATGTGGGTCGCCGCCGCGAGCACCCAGCCTGAACGCACTGGGATCAGGCGCGTCAGGTCCAGCACTCCTTCGTTCCCGTAAAGGTTGGAGAACTCTAATGGCGTTCTCATCGCCGTTTAATCTTTCCCTTTATACTCGATCTTAGTCCCAATCTGCAACGCGATGTGGTCGCTGACGCGGGGCTAACCTGCCGACCGCTCTTGCGTTTTCATGCTGCGGCACGGATGCTTAGAATGAGCTACGGATGAAGATGCGGTTTGGATGGGTGATCAAGATATCAGGGCTGCTGCCAGTCCCTCTCCTCTGCTTATTCTGGCACGGGAGCATCGCCGCAAGCCGGAGCACGCCGCCTCGTCGGACGCCGGGGCTTCAGGTCCCGGAGCGGTCCGTAGTCTTCGGCCACTCGGTTCAGGGCCGTCCACTGCGGGCCTTCGTGCTGGGCCAGGGCGCGAATGAGACCATGATCTTCGGCGGTTTCCATGGGAACGAGCGCGGCGGACCGGGCGTGGTCGAGAGGATGTGCGTCTATCTGCGGGAGCATCCCGACCAATGGCCTGGCTGCAAGGTTATCCTCGTCCCCTACGCAAACCCTGACGCCTGGGAGGCGCGGACGCGCGTCAACGCGCACCACGTCGACATCAATCGGAACTTCCCCGACTCGTGGACGCCGGTCGCGCAGGAGGCCCGCCGTAATCCTGGTCCCTCGCCGGCTTCGGAGCCTGAGACGCGGGCGATCATGGGGCTGGTGGACCGCTATGCCCCCACGAAGATCGTGAGCATCCATCAGCCGCTGCACCTGCTGAACTGGACCGGCCCAAAGGGGCTGGCCCTCGCCGCCGCCATGGGGATCAATAACCATTACCCTCTTTCAGCCACGGTGGGCTATGCGACGCCTGGCTCATTCGGGGATTTTTGCGGAGGGCGTGGCATCGGCGTCGTCACGTTGGAAATGCCGAGTGTGAGCGCGGCCGAGGCCTGGCGGCAAAACCGCGCGGCCCTGATGGCGGCGATCAACGCAGAGAAGTAGTGGAGAGACACCAACCTCAACAGGCACACTTCGGAACAGACACACTTCGCCGGCTTCGGCGGACTCACAGACGGAACAGCGGTAGGTCATCATGGACTATGATCCGCCACACGCTTCTGCCCTCCAGCCTGCACCCGCCGCGCCCCGCGTTCTCTTCTTAGCCACGTCCGCGGGCGACGGCGGGATCGAGCGTCATTCGGGGCTGCTGGCCGTCTGTCTTCAGAGGGGGGGTGTCCCCCTGGCCTATGCCTGCCACCCTGGGAGCTTCCTGGAGTCGGCCTGCGCCGCCCAGGGGGTCCCCGCCCGCCCGCTGCGGGTGCGTAACAGCGGCGACCTGGGGGCCGTCTGGCACCTGGCCGCCCTGATCCGCGCGTTCCGAGCGGACATCGTACACGTACATTCGCGCCGCGACCTGCTGCCCGCGACGCTTGCGACCGCCTTCCTGCGCTCCTCCCGGCGGAGGGCGGGGGCATCCCCGCCCCAAGCGTCTTCACCCCGCCTCATCCTCCACGCCCACCTCGACAAGCCCCTCGGACAGCCGCCCGTCTGGAACGGCAGGCTCGTCGCGTCCACAGCGCAGGCCGTCGTCGCCGTCTCCCAGGCGGTGAGGCACACGCTCCTCAGCGCCCAAAGTCTCCCTGACGGCCTGATCCGCGTCATCCCGTGCGGCGTGGACGCGGATCGGTTCTCCGCCCCGGACACGCCCCGCGCTCGGGGGTGGCGGCGGACCTGGAGGGCGGAACGGGGCATCCCCGAGGGGGCGCTCGCGGTCGGCATGGTCGGCCGCCTGTCGGACAAGGGACAGGCGGCGCTCCTCGCGCACGCACCGCTCCTGATCCGAAAACACCCCTCCCTCTGGCTGGTGTTCATCGGGCCTGATGGCCGCCAGGGGGAGCGCGAGGGGCTGGCGGCGGCGGCGAGGAGCTTCGGCCTGGGCGAGCGGGTAGTGTTCACGGGGCGGACCGATGACATGCCCGCGGCGATAGCGGCGCTGGACGTGCTGGCGCACTTCCCGCTCTCGGAAGCCTTCGGGCTGGTGCCTCTGGAGGCGATGGCGAGCGGCCTGCCTGTGGTGGCGAATGCGGTGGGCGGCTGCCGCGAGGTGGTGCAGGACGGGGTGACGGGCCTGCTCGTTTCGCCGAGCGACGCCCAGGGGCGGGGGGCGGCCCTGTCCTACCTGCTGGACGCCCATGAAGGCGCGGCGCGGCGGTCGAGCATGGGCGCAGCCGCGCGTCTCAGGGCGGCCACCTTCTTCTCGTTGGCCCAGGAGGTGGCCGCCCTGCGAAGCCTCTACGACGAGCTGAGGCGGGCAGGAAACTGAGGCGGGCACGGGAGTGCTTCGGACCTGCACAAGCCATCCCTCACAAGCCACCTCCCGTGTGAAACACGGGGACGACCGACGATGGAGCCAGGCACCATTACCTGATAGAAAAGGAGCCAGACTCTCATGAGCCTTTCAGTGAATGGCACTGGGCAGGCAAGCCAGGTTCATAAACCAAGGGAGTGGCACAGTGCCGACAGTTATTGTATTTCCAACTCTGGAATAGTGGATTAGCCGGGAGCGAAACGCTCTATTTCGGCGGCCTATAAAGGCACTTCTCGCGCCATCCGAACTTCTACAACTGTCGGCACTGTGCCACTACCCAATTGGTTAAGTGACGTCGGATCGCCAAGTTCTTTTGAGGTCAGCGGTTCATCATTTAACACAAGTTCCCAGAATCCATCTTGTAACAGATAGCGAAACGGATAAACCATACGCTCTTGCCAAGTATCAGGGGGAACAAGTATTCGCCTGGATCTTTCATAACCTGTCTGCCGGTGCGAGACAAGGCCTTGGGAATAAAGCATTGGGAATAAAGCCTTAGAATGTCTGTCAACGGATCAAACAAACACTCGACCGAGACGCCGCCCGACGAGGAGCAAGCGGCGGAGCATGCTCCTACGGATGCGGATCGGGCTCCAACGGATCCGGCACCCCAAGAGACCATCCGGCACAACATCCGGGACAATGCCGCACTCAGCGTCCCGTACCTGATCATGAACGCGCTGGCAACGGTTGTCGCCTGTTACGGCCTGCTTGAGAACAGCGTCGCGGTCATCATCGGGGCCATGCTCATCGCCATGCTCATGGGTCCGATCACCGGGATGGCACTCGCCCTGGTGGACGGCGATCAAGCCCTTCTGCACAGGGCACTGCTGGCGGAAGCGGGCGGCGTGGCGCTTGTGCTGCTCCTCAGCTTTGGCATCGGCAAAGTCCACATGGGGGTGACGCTGGGCAGTGAGGTTCTGGGGAGGACGCCCCCGAATATCCTGGATCTGATCATCGCGCTGGCCGGAGGCGCGGCGGGAGCCTATGCCACGATCTCCCGTCGGCTGAGCGCAGGGCTGGTCGGCGTCGCCATTGCCACCGCGCTCGTCCCGCCTCTGTGTTCCTCCGGCATCTGCCTGGTGCACGGCCTGTACCGGCAGGGTGGGGGAGCATTTCTGCTGTTCTTCACCGATCTCGTGGCGATCCAGTCCGTCACTTCCCTGGTGTTCTGGATCAGTGGTTTTCATCGACTGGCGCGCATGGATAAAAAGACCCTCGCCCGCCAATTTGCCCCCAGTGCACTGCTGCTGACGGCTCTGGCTGTCTTCCTTGTCCGTAGCTTCGAGGTTGCGCTGGCGCAGGAGCGGCTGCGCTCGGTCGCCGAGCGCCTGCTGGGCAAGGAGATCGAGAAAAATGGGGCCGCCAGCCTGGCGGAGCTGCGTATTGACAACAGCAGCAATCCACCGACCCTGACTGGCGTCGTGCGTGCCCCCTGGATCATCCAGCCCGCCTCATGCGCCCGGCTGCAAGACGAGGTCCGGAGGGCGGCGGGGCAGCCTGTCAACCTGCACATCTGGACGGTGCAAACCCGGCAGTGCGATGCCCGAGGCTTCCTCTCGGAGAAATACTTACCGGACCAAGCCGCCGCTCCCGCACCAGGGAGCGACGTGGGAGGAACTGCCGAGGAAACAAAAGCGGAAGAAACAAGAGCGACCCGCAAGTAGTCGTTCAAACCCTAAGAGTGCTAGCCAAGAGAGTACTTGCGACAAGATTGGCATAGGAAGCCAAGTAAAAAACCGTTTATGAAAAACAGTTACTGGGACGCCTTTATCGATCCCCTGCGGAATACCCTGCATAACATCGTCTCGTTCGTCCCCCGCATGCTGGTCGCCATGGTCCTGTTCGCCCTCTTCTTCGGGCTGGCGAGCGTCGCCCGCCGGATCGCGCGGCGCTCGCTGGAACAGATCAAACACATACCGTGGGCCGTCCGCCTGCTGATCGCCCGTTCCATTTACCTCGCGACCATCCTGGTCGGCATCCTCGTTGCCCTGAGCGCCGTCAACGTCAACGTCACAACCTTGATCGCCAGCCTGGGGGTGGCCGGCTTCGCCCTGGGCTTCGCGCTCAAGGACATCCTGGAGAACTTCATCGCCGGAATCCTGCTCTTGTTCGCGCGTCCGTTCGAGGTCGGCGACCAGGTGACGCTGGGCAGCTTTGAGGGGACGGTCCACGACATCCAGATCCGCACGACGACGCTGCACACCTACAGCGGTGAGCAGGTTGCCATCCCCAACAGCAACGTCTTTTCCAACCCGGTGGTCAACCACACCCGCCTGGGCAAGCGGCGTTACACGGTAGATTTCGACACCAGCCTGAGCGCGGACAGCGACGCCGTGCAGGCGGGAGCTTTGCGGGCGGCAGGGGACAACCCGGACGTCGCGGCAGAGCCGGCCCCGTTCGTTCGTGTCCATCAGGTAGACAGCGGAAACGACGTGCTTTCCTGGCGGATCTATTTCTGGGCCAAGCCCCACAAGGCGGTGGAGGTCGAAACGGTGTCGGAGACGTTGGCACGGATCAAGCGCACCCTCTACGATGCGGGCGTACCGACGCCGACTTCCACTTCGGCGACGATCCTCCGGCGCGGCGCGCCGATCCCGCCCGGCAGCACTGACAGCGGCTAGTTGGCCCTCCGGGTGGCGGCGGACTGAAACGGAGCGTAAGCGGTGAAGGGGACAAAAGTGAAGAGGAGGGATAAGTATGGCGCATTTGGAAGCCGAGGGTTGGGTGCGGGCGCTGGTGCAGTGGCTGCGGCTCGGGGTGGAAACGCTGGGAGCGCTGATCGTGGCCCTGGGCGTGGTACTGGCCGCAGCCCTGTTCCTGCGCGCGTTGCTGACTCGCCGGACGGCGGATTTCAACGCCATCCGCCTGACGCTGGCGCGCTACCTGGCTCTGGCCCTGGAGTTCCAGCTCGGGGCCGACATCCTTTCCACGGCGGTCGCGCCGAGCTGGACGGAGATCGGCAAACTGGGAGCGGTGGCGGTGATCCGCACGACGCTCAACTACTTCTTGTCTAAGGAGATGAAGGAGGAGCGTACCGACGAGCGATCAAGGGCGGAGACGGCGGTGCAGACCAAGGCCCAGGGCAAATAAAAGGGCAAATAAGAAGGCGAGAGCCAGTGACCCGGCAATACCTGTTGATGTTTAACGAAGGCGGTTTAGTAGAATAACGAGTTTTGCGGTGCCGTTCCATGCCGATTGTATGACAAGACGGGGCGCACAGGGAATGGCCTTCATCATGCTTGCGGCCAGAGTGTGCATGGCGGCACCCGCAGCCACCGAGCGGCCGGATCGAATAGCGCTTATGAGAAACTTTGCCAAGACCAGAATCGAGCGGGGGCCGGAAATGAGCCCTCCGAGCGAAGCGTGACCAGAACTGGGGCGCAAATCACGCCGGAATGGCAACGTCCGTGGCAACCGTCAGGCCCGATCTTTCTGCCGATCTCGTCCGTCCTGCAATGCCTCCGGTCCGCGACGGGCCGCTCGCCGACGCAGGCGAGGCCGTCGTCTCCCCCAAGGTGAGCGCCTCACAGATCAATACCGACCTGACGCGCAGCCTCCGGCCGGCGGGACGGCTCTGGTGGACCGTGCTGGGCTTCTTCGGAGCCGTGACCGGCTGGGGCGCGCTTGTCTTCGCCTATCAGATCTATGACGGAATGGGGGCCTACGGCAACAACCGCCCCGTCTACTGGGCGCTCCCGATAATCAACTTCGTGTTCTGGGCCGGCGTCGCCCTCTCGGGGACCATGATCTCGGCCATCCTGCGGCTCTTCCATGCGGGCTGGCGGCGCTCACTGACCCGCATGACCGAGACCCTGACCGTCTGCGCCCTGGCCGTGGCAGGCGTCTTCCCGCTTCTGCACATCGGGCGCAACTGGGTCTTCTACTTCATGTTGCCCTACCCCAATGAGCGGCAGCTCTGGCCCAACTATCAGAGTCCTCTCTTGTGGGATGCCACCGCCATCTCCGTCTACCTGATCACGAGCGTCATCTTCTGGTACGCCGGCCTGATCCCGGATTTTGCCACCGTCCGGGACCGAACCCTCGGCTGGCGGCGGGCGGTGTACACGGCCCTGTGCCTGGGCTGGCGGGGGACCGACCGGGAGTGGCGGCGGCTGAAGGTCCTGTTCGGTATCCTGACGGTGATGATCATCCCGGTCTTCGTCTCCCTGCATACCATCGTCGGCTGGGACTTCGGCATGAGCATCGTGCCGGGCTGGCACGAAAACATCTTCGCCCCCTACTTCGTCTGCGGGGCGCTCTACTCGGGTTGTGGGGCGGTCCTGATCATCATGTTCCTCGTGCGTCAGGCCTTCCATCTGGAGCGGTACGTCCTGCCACAGCACTTCGACAACATCGGCAAAATCTTGTTCACAATCTCGCTTCTCTGGTTCTACTTTTTCGCGGTGGACGCCTGGGCGGACTGGTTCTCGCGCGACCCGACGCACATCCACTGGCTGTACTACCTGTTCCACGGATACAAATGGGTGCTGGCGACCATCATCGTGTTCGGCATTCTCGTCCCGTTCCCGCTGCTCGCGCTGGGGAAGGTCCGCCGCACCCCCTGGCTGATGCTGCTGGTCGGCATCTCGGTCAACATAGCCATGTTCAGCGAGCGCGTGGTGGTGGTAATCCCGCCGCCTTCACGCAACGTGCTGACCTGGGGCAACTACACCCCGGACTGGGTAGGCATCTCCATTACCGTGGGGGCGGTTGGCCTGTTCGGGTTCCTGTACACGCTCCTGACGAAGTTCATCCCGATGGTGTCGCTGTGGGAGTACAAGGAAGGGGAGACCCAGGAGTGGGTCGTCGGCGGTCCGAGTGGCACGTTCTTTGCCGTGGTGCGCGAAGAGACTATAGGCTGAAGGTAGGCTGCACGCCGAGGAACGGACCATCGGTGAGCGGGATCCTTATCAGAGGCATCACAGGAAAAAAGCCTGCAAAGAGAAACCCAAGGGAACGGACTGGAAGGAGCATGCCGCAGGAGGGTCTTGGCGGCGCTCGTCCTAGCTGCGTGCGCCTCAACGAGTGCAAGCGATGAGGAAATGAAGATAGGACACAAGGTGACGGAGCAATGAGAGTACCAATAAAAGCCAAGATGCGGGCTTGCATTCTCTGCAGAGGTGTCACACTCGCGGCGTTCCGGCTGGCCGCCGACACCATCAGGGATATGGGAGGGGAGAGAACGTGATCCGAAAAGTCGTGGGCCAAAAAATAGGTAAGATCCTGCTCTGGGGAACGGTAATGGCGGCCGTGGTTGCTGCAGTGCGGAAAGTGATCCGAACGGCCCTTCCTCCGCGGCGCGGACTCGCGAGCCAGAATAGCCTAAAATGCCGTCGAATAGTCATTCTTGGCGCGGGTTTCGGCGGCATACAGGTGTCCGAGGAATTGGCGAAACTGCTGCCGCCGAAGGAGGATCGGGACCATGCGGAGGATGATCGGGACCAGGGTGAATGGGAGATCGTTGTCGTTGACCGGAACAATTTCTTGCTGTTTACGCCCATGCTGACGGAGGTAGCGGGTGGGCAGCTAGATCCGAGCGACGTGGTCGCCGCCATCCGTCGTCTTTCCCCCCGCATTCGGTTTGAGCAGGGCCGGGTGGACAAGGTCGATCTCAAGAGCAGAACCGTCACGCTGACAATCGGGGCGACGGAGCCAGGCGTTCCCGAGGAGTCCCGAACCCTGGAAGCGGATCATCTGGTGATTGCGCTCGGTTCCGTCACGAACTTCCATGATCTGCCTGGCGTTTCGGAATACTCGCTGACGATCAAAAGCCTGGGAGACGCCGCCGCGATCCGCAACCGGGCGCTGGCGCTGCTGGAACGCGCCAATGCGGAGCCGGACGGGGTTAAGCGCCGCGCGCTTCTGACGGTCGTCGTCGGGGGAGGTGGTTTTTCCGGAGTGGAGACGATGGCTGCCGTCAATGACCTGTTGCGCGACGGCATCCATCGATACCCCAACCTCCAGACCGGGGATGTTCAGTCCATTCTGATTCATCCCGGAGAGCGGTTGCTGCCGGAACTGGGCGAGCGCCTCGCCGCTTACGCGAAGCGTGAGATGGAGCAGCGTGGGGTTACGGTGAAACTGAAAACAGAGATCAGCGGAGCCGGTGATGGCTTCGTCCGGATCAAAGGCCAGGCGGATATTCCGACCCACTTGTTGATCTGGGCGGGCGGCGTCTCTCCCAGCCCCGTGGTCACGGACCTTGACTGCGACCACGGCCATCATGGTGGTGTTCTTGTGGATGGCTGCTGCGCGGTGCCGCATCATCCAGGTGTCTGGGCCTTGGGAGACTGCGCGGAGATCCCGCAGCCGGACGGCAAAAGGGCCTACGCGCCCACCGCCCAGAACGCGATCCGCGAGGGTACTCAGGTGGCGCGCAATATCGCGGCCAGCTTGGCTGGGAAGAAACCGGAGCCGTTTGTCTTTACGCCGATTGGCGAGCTCGCAATTGTAGGCAAACGTGCCGGCGTTGCCCGCGTCTACGGGATGGAGTTCTCAGGCCAACTGGCCTGGGCTATGTGGCGCGCGATCTATCTGATCAAGATGCCGAGCCTGAGAAAACAGGTGCGTGTCGTGCTCGGCTGGGGATGGGACACGCTCTTCGACCGCGAGGTCTCCGTTCTGCCGACCGCACAATCCGGCGCAACCAAGCCGTGAGCCGCCGGATAGAACCTGAATATCGGACCTTACTTGCTGAAAACTATCCGGATCGTTGGAAGCCACGAGGGTGAGCTGCCGCGCGTGAAGCCTCTAGGCATACATCCCAAGGGCATGTGAGAGATACACAATGAGGACACATGACAGTTGCGATCAGCATGGGGCAGAGCGAGCGCGTCGCCTGTTACGAGGTGCCCGACGACGAGCTGGCCGTGGGGAGCACCCTGGGCAGTCCCACCGCCGTCTGCGTCCTCAAAGCCAGCGGCGCGCTCCAAAAGGTTTACAGCACCGAACACGGTGCCGAGCTCATCGGCGGTTTTGTCTGGCGGGCCTACGACGAGCGGTCCGGGATGCATCTCGCCCGGCAGCGGGGCGGCAAGTTCATCCTCCACCCGGAGCACCAGGAACACCGCTTCACCCTGGACGGCCAAGTCGGCACCCATGAGGACGTGTTCGTACTCAGCGCAGCCCCAAGCGAGGGCGGGGATGTGGACCCGCCCGGCGTCTACTACGCCGTCACTTTCACCAACGAAGCGCCAGAGCCGATCAAGCTGGCCGTCTATGCCTTCTGCGATCTGCGCGGCAAAACCGCCCACGACGTCGCTGCGCGCTATGACAAGAAGCTGGGTACCCTCGTTGCCTGGAACAAGAGCGCCCCCGACCAGGTGCGCCTGCTCGGGTGCTCCCGCAAGCCCGACAGCTACGAGGTCAACGAAGACGCCGCCAAGGCCGTCTCCAAGCGCTGTCCAGGCCCGCTCTCGGGCGCGATTGATCCGGGCACTCAGCCGCTGGGCGCGCTCCGCCATTCGCTCGCCCTGAAGCCAGGCGCGTCCGTCCGGCTCGTGTATCTGATGAGCTTCGGCAAAGGCCGGGCCGAGGCCGCTCGCAACTACGCGCGCTGCCCGGATGCCGACGAGGCGCTGGACCGGACGCGCAGCCACTACCACGACGTTCTGGGGCGCGCCGTCGTCTTCACGCCTAGCGAGGAGGTCAACCGGGGCGTACTGTGGGCCAAAGCCAACATGCTGCGGATATTGATCAAAGCACCGACCGGCTGGTGCTTCGTCAACGATCCCACCCGGAGCAACAACAGCGTCGCCCGCGACACCGCCTGGTTCGCCTACGGGTCGGACTACATCCGGCCCGAGTTCAGCCGCGAGGCGCTCCTGGCCTATGTGGAGCGGCAGGAGAAGAGCGGTTTGATCGTCGAGTACTACGACATCCGGGGCGGCAAGACGGAAGACTATGGGCTCAACGTCAACGACAACACGCCCCTGCTGATCCTGGGCCTCTGGCACCACTACAACACGACCGGCGACAAAGGGTTTCTCCAGGAAATCTACCCGGCGGCGAAAAAGGCGGCGGAGTACCTGCTCTCCCAGCGCGACGACCAAGGGCTGGTCTGGTGCAGCGCCATGGGGACCTCCGACTTCGGAATCATCGGCTGGCGCAACGTCATCACGAACTACCGCCTGTCCGGCGCGACGACCGAGGTCAACTCCGAGTGCTACGCCGCGCTCAAGACCGTTTCGCACATGGCGCGCGTCCTGGAGAAGCACGAAGAAAGCGCGCGGTTCGCCGGCGAGGCAGGGGCGCTGCGTGAGGCGATCAACACCCACCTGAAGAACCCCGAGAACGGCCTGTACTACCTCAGCATTGACGTGGGAGGCCGCCCCCGAACGGACGTGACGAGTGACCTTGTTTTCCCCGTGATGTACGGCGTGGCCGACGAGGAGACCAGCGCCCGCATCGTCAGCCGCCTGAGCGAGCGGGACTTCTGGACGGCGGCGGGCATCCGCACCGCGCCGAGCGACGCCGTGGAGTACGATCCCGACGGCGGGACGGACGGCCCCTACGGGCTTCAGGGCGGCGTCTGGGTAGGTGTGTCGTTCTGGTTCGCCTTCGCCGCTGCGCCCTACAACCCCGAGTTCATGGACCGGGCGCTGTCGGACTCTTTCCGCAACTACTCGGCCGACCCGCGCCGCAACAACACGGTACCGGGCCAGTTCTCCGAGTGGCTGCATGGGGAGACGCTTTCTCCGAGTGGCTGCATGGGGAGACGCTGGTCAACCAGGGCATGATGCTCTCGCCGTGGTTTCCGCCGCGCTACCTGTGGGCGGCCATCGAGGGTGCGGCGGGACTGGACCTGAGCGGCGACGAGCTGAGCCTCAGCCCGCGCCTGGCCCCGCAGTGGAAGTGGCTAGGGGTGCGAAACCTGCCGTATCGGGGACAGCGGCTGGCGTGGCTTGCCGTGCGCGCGCCGGACGTGCGGCTCTACACCAATTTCCAGGTGCCGAAGGCCGGCTCACACCAAGCTTATTCGGAGGACGTCACGGGGGAAGTGGAAGCCCTCGGCAGCGCCATCTGCGTTCTCGCCCTGCGTCACGGGACTGACCTGCTGGTGTTCGCGGGTAGCACGGCGGAGGAGACAGTGACGACGTCGGTGCGCGTCCTGTGCAGTCTCTCCGGCTCTTATCGCCTGCGTCGTTACGACAGCTTGCTCGGCCACTGGCAGGACGGCGGCCTCGTCCCGGTCGAACACCTCCGGCAAGGCCATGTGCTGGAAATCGAGCGCAGGGGGTTCAGCCTGCTGGAGCTGGCACAGGAGGTCTGACACTGTTTTTCCGATAGGAATGTTTTGTTGTCGCATGGCGGCACTGCAAGCTATCTGAACAGCAAGCCAATCTGGAGATCCGTCAGTTTGTTTGCAGGCGGCCTGTCAAAGCCTGACCAAGCAAACCATCAGCCGATCGATGTGTCTCCAAACCGTCTATCCAGACCCTATTTTGTCGTGATCCCAAGCTTTCGGAGCAGCAGGGGCATGGTCAGCCCCTGCACGAGAACGGAGAAGGCGACAACGCCGAACGTGGCGATCACTATCTCATCCCGCAGTGCGAGCGAGCGCGGCAACGAGAGAGCGAGCGCGAGTGCCAGGGCACCACGCAGACCGCCCCACCATAAGACGTGCTGGTGACGCCAGGGAACAATCCATCGGGAGCGCAAGAACAGCAGGCAGAGCGGATACACCGCCAGTGCTCGCCCGACGATGACCAGACCGATTGCCAGAAGAAGCTCGGGCACGCCGAGCGCCGCAAACGGGATCGCCGCCACACGCAGGCCGATGAGCAGGAAGATCAAAGAGTTCGCGAGGAAGGCCACGAACTCCCAGAAGTCCAGAACAAAGGCGCGTCCCCGCTCGGAGAGGGGATGGGCTTGTTCGTCTTTGCATAGGACGCCGAGGTTGCCCATGATGAGGCCCGCTGTCACGGTCGCCAGCACCCCGGACACATGGACATGCTCGGCCAGCAGGAACGAGCCATAGGCGGCGGCCGTCGTCAAGGCAGTCTCCACCAGGGGGTCGGCTGTCCGGCCGGCCACGAGTATCGCCGCCCCACCACAAACGGCCCCCGTTAACATCCCGCCCCCCACGGTCATCGCCAGAGTGACTGCCACGTTAGCCGCCGTCACCGTCTCGCCGCCGGATGCCAGGGTCCGGGAGAGGGCGACGGCAAAGAAGACCGCCGCCACGCCGTCATTGAGAAGGCTTTCAGTCTCCACCAGCAGGCGCAGGCGCCCGACGACGCCGGTGTCCTTGAACACGGCGATCACGGCGACCGGGTTGGTCGCCGCGAGGAGGATACCAAAAACGAGCGCCGAGGGCCACGGCCATTCTAGGAGCTGCCTCATCCCCCAGGCTACGAAGAAAGCGGAGATCACGACGCCAAGAGTTGCCAGGGTCAGGACCGGCAGCGTGTCGCGGCGCAGTTCCTTCCAGTGGATGTTCAACGCCGCCTCAAATAGCAAGGGCGGAAGGATCACGTCGAAAATCAGCTCCTGCGTGAGAGTGACCCCCGAGCTGATCCGGGCAGCGGCAAGACCAGCTCCCGCAATCACCAGCCCGACGGTGTAAGGCAGGCGCAAACGGCGGGCGAGGAGGGCCACCAGGATAGCCACGACCAGCAGGAGAACAGTGCGGTCCAAAATGAAGTTCCTTGATCCAGTATGGCGCGTATTTTGATTTCGGAGCGATGCAATCCTTTGTCGCCGCGACTATCCCGATCTTGTTTTCAGAATAGAGCCTCAGTCACCGAGAGGCAGCAGCACCTCCCGCAACTTTTCAGCGATGCGGCATGGCAGCGCGGACGGATCGGGGTAGAAGGGGAACAACAGCGGGGGGCCTCTGCCGGGCGAAAGCCCCCCGCATTCCCGAGGAGAACACGATGCCACTTGTCTGCCTGTTCGACGTCAACAAGACGCTCCTGGATCTGAGTGCCCTGGACCCGCACTTCGCCCACGCCTTCGGCGAAGGCAAGCCCGTCCGCACGGAGTGGTTCCAGCAGCTCCTGCAGTCCGCTTTCCTCTCCACCCTCCTCGGCCCCTACACCGACTTCGGGACGCTGGGCGCGGCGGCCTTGGACATGGTCGCCGAGAAGCACGGGCGCGCCCTGCCGCCGGACCAGCAGGCTGCCATTCTCCAGGGGATGCGCGCCCTGCCGCCCCACCCCGAGGTGCCGGGGGCGCTGGCGAGGCTGCGCGACGCAGGGGTCCGGCTCGCCGCCCTAACCAACTCGCCGCTCGAAACGGCACGGGCGCAGATCGCGGCCGCGGGCCTAGGAGATTTTTTCGAGCGGATCCTGTCGGCGGGCGAGGTGGAGCGGCTGAAGCCGGCCCCGGAACCCTATCGGATGGCGGCCGACCGAATGGGCGTCCCCATCGGCGAGACGCTGCTCGTGGCGGCGCACGCTTGGGACACGACCGGTGCCCTGCGGGTGGGGACCCGGGCGGCGTTCGTCGCGCGTCCGGGTCAGGTGCTGGACCCGCTCGCCCCCCGGCCCGAGATCATTGGGGCCGACCTTGCCGCCGTCGCAGACCAGCTGCTGGCCCGGCACTCCTAGCCCCGGTCGGGCCGCCTGACGGCTCCGACGATCTCGGGCCGGGGCGGGCCGCTTGATGCTAGAACGTCAGGAGTGTGTAACCGTCGCGGGCAAGCCCGTGGATGCTCGGGTGGTCCTTGTAGTCGCTCAGGAGCGGGAAGCCAGCGGCCTCCAGCACGTCCAGGACGCCGAACGCCCGGGCGCAGTAGCGGCACGCGCCCCGGACCTGGGGGCGGACGCCCTGGAGCAGCCCGTGGGCCTTGTGGTCGGGCTTGCTGAGTTCCGCCAGCCCCTGCGTGCCCGCCCCGTCGAAGACCAGCAGTGCGTATTTCATGGTCGTGGTCTCCTTCGCCTCCAGGTACCGCCCGGCGCGGCGGTTTTATGCGCCCCTCCGGCATAAAAACGACCCCGCCGGCGGCCGGGGGCTATCTCAGGCGCTGACGGACCTTGCCGACGGCCCCCACCGCGACCCCGGCGACCGTCGCCCCCAGGAACAGCCAGACCCAGAGCGGCACATTCCGGCCGACCACGATCAGGTAGAGGTAGGCGGAGACGAAGAAGAAGGCCGCCAGGAGCGCGGGCGGCAGGAGCGGCTGTTTGCGTCGGGCGCTCCGGACGAGCCAGCCGACGGAGGCCCAGAAGAGCGGGATGGCCCCGACGTAGATCGTGCCGAAGACCCACGGGTCGACCCCGTATTGGGGCCCGAGACTGAAGAAGAAGTTCTGGGCCGCGTGCCACAGGTGTGTCATCGGGATTGCCTTTCAGGCGGCAGCGGGAGTCGGGACAGCGCGCGCCAGCCGCACGAGTTCCCGGTCAAGCACGTTCCCGGCCAGCACGAACACGCGTCCGGCGGACCGCCAGGCGACCAGGCGACAGTTCCCGCTGCGGCCGCAGAGGATTTGCGGGCCGGGGGTGTTCAGGCCGCCGGGGACGGTCATGGCGGTCCAGTCCGGCAGGGTCACGCCCCAAGACGGCATCTGGCTGAGCGTCAGCGTCCGCCCGTGGTAGGCGAGCACCGCCACCGCTGCGGGGCGTCCCTGGAGCCGGCAGACGCACCCGCCGCGCGAAAGCGCTCCCCAGGCGGCCAAGTCGACGGGGGCGACGGGGAACCCGGCCTGCGGCGTCAGGGCGGCCGCGATCTCGGCGGGCCGGGGCGGGGCGGGCACCTGGGGGGCGCGGGAAGCTTCCCTGTAGACGGCCAGCATCGCCGGGAGGGTCAGCGTCACCGCCGGGCCGGACTTCGGGATCAGTGTCACCGCCGGGCCGGACTTCGGGGCGCGCGGGGCGAGCGGGTGCAGCAAGACGGTGCCGACGATCAGCGCGGCCGTCAGGGCGGCCGCCCAGCCCCACGCCCGCGGCTTGCGGGTGAACCGCGTGGCGGGGAACGTAGCGGGGAGCGTGGCGGGCGGTGCCGTCCCGATCCGGCGCATGACGCGTTCGGTGAAATCCTCCGGCGCCGGCCGGCCGCTCCGCAGGGCGGCCTCGACCCAGGTGATCGCGCGGCGCAGGGCGGCCTCCTCGGCGGCGCAGTCCCGGCAGGAGACCAGGTGGGCCCGGATGGCGTCGCGCTCCGGCACGCTGACCTCGCCCAGCAGGTAGTCCGTCAGCCGCTCCTTGACATGCTCTCTGTTCATTGCCGTTCTTTCCGCATGACTCTTTTGCCACAGGGCCTCAAGACCCGTCGATGCCGACCGCCTCCAGGCGGTGGCGCAGCTCGGCGAGGCCACGGCGCACGCGGGACGCCACCGTCGGCAGCGGCAGGCGCAGGATCGTCGCGATCTCCTGGAACGTCATCCCTTCCAGGAAGCGCAGGGTGATGGCCACACGCATCGCGGAGGGCATCTCCTCCAGGGACGCGAGGACGACCGCCTCTTCCTGGCGGCTCGCGACCTGGGCGTCGGGCGGGCCGTCGCCGACCACGTCCCCGAGCGCGTCCAGGCTGACGCCCCCGAAGCCGCCGCGCGCTCTGCGCGCCTCGAGCCAGTTCAGGCACAGATTCGTCCCTGCCTGGTAGAGCCAGGGGCGGAAGGGCCGCCGAGGGTCGTACTGGCGGCGGCGTTCCCAGACCCGCACGAAGATGTCCGCGGCCAGGTCCTCGGAGTCCTCGGGATTGGCCGCGAACCGCCTGGCCAGGCGCAGGAGGGCATCCTGGTAGCGGAAGACGAGTTCGGCGAAGGCCTGCTCGTCGTCCTCGATGCACCGCCGGGCCAGGTCTTCGTCGCCGGCCTGCCCATCGCTCATCCTCCGCGTGCTCATCAAACCCTTATACAGCCTTTCCGGGCTGTTTTATGCCCCGCCCCTGAGTGACCGTCAGTTTTTCTAGAAGCGGAGCAGGCCGATAGGCACCTGGGGGTCCCGGTGCTTGAGGGAATAACGGCGACGCGATGCATAAAAACGGTGCCGGCCGCTGTAATGGACAGCACGACCTGGTTTGAACACCAGGCCGCCTGTCCAAGGAGAAGACAATGACCAACACACCACCCCTGCCGCGACGGCTGGCCGCCGGCGCGGCCGTCCTCGCTCTGCTTGCGGCCGCGCCCCTGACCGCCCAGGCATCGGCCCATGGCAAGATGCCGCACAAGATGACTGCCGGCACGACCGTTTACGCCTGCAAGATGTGCAAGGCCTATTATACGCCGACGGCGGCAAAGAAAATGGGGTACAAGGACGGCATGGGCCATCCGCTGACCAAGATGAACAAGGCCCCGGTCGGTTATACCGACGATTCCAAAATGGGCGGCAAGATGTAGCTACCCCGGCAGCGATGCCGCGTGTCCACATGAGAGGTACCTATGAAGATCAACGTCAACCTCTTCGCCGCCCCGCTGGCCTGTGTGCTGCTGGCTGCCCCGGGCTTCGCCCAGTTCGGCGGCATGATGCACGGGAAATCGATGCACGGGAAAATGCCCCAGACCGCCGCTTCCCGGAAAGTGCAGGCCCAGGTCGAGAAGATCAAGTCCGGCAAAAACTATCAGTGCTGCATCAGACCTAAGTGCAACACCTGCGCCGTAACTATGGGGAGTTGCCCCTGCGGCAAGCACGCGGCGATGGGAATGCCCGTCTGCACGCAGTGCAAGGGCGGTTGGGACGCGGGCCAGGGCGTGGTTCCCGGCAAGACCACCGCGGACATCAAAGTCATGAAGATGGGTGGCATGAGCGGCAAGATGTAGCCCCGCCGGTCGCGTCCTGGGGCCGCCCTCGCCTTGTCGGGCGGTGGTGGCCCTTTTCCAGTAGTCCGGGCAGGGATGGTCTTGGGGCGGCTTCAAACCGATGACGCGGACGAGCCGGCCGGGCGGGCAGCGTGTTCACCGGCCCAGGCCTCCGGGGAGGGCGCGGGCGTGGATCCAGTCGCGGACGGCGTCTACGGCGAAGGCCTCACCGATCTCCCAGAGGTCGCCGCCGCACCAGAGCATGGCGCTGGGTTCCTCGCCTTCACCGGGGTGGTCGGTGAACAGTGGATCGACGTCATCGCCCCCCGGCACATCGCCGTAGACCGCTCGGAGGTCGCCGCCGACAAGCAGGCCAAGCAGCAGGCCCCCGGCTGCCCTCCGGGTAGCCAGTGCTGCACCCCGGTAGCCGTACCGTCTGTGCCCGTGTCCGCCCGATAATACACGCATCCGAAGTCAGGGGCGGCAAGGAAAGTGTCGGCCCCTGATGTGGCGTTCCGCCCCTAAGCGCGTCAAAAGCGCGCGCCGTCGTCTCGCCCTGGCCCTGGATCTGTGTGGCTGGGCACCCCACCCCCGCTAGCGCGAGCTGTTCACCAGTCCCGCCCAGGTCACCATCGCCGCCTGCGGCCGCCGCTGGGGCAAGACGGAGGCGCTGGGCGTGGACGTCGCCGCCCTGCCGCTGGCCGAACTCGGCGCGGGCCGCCCCTGCCGTCAGCTCGTGGTGGCCCCCACCGACACGCAGGCCCGCCTGATCGGCTCTGAGGTCCTGCGCCTGCCCCTGGCCGCTTTCGACAAGAAGAGCGAGGCGACCGCGGGCGTCCTCTTCACCGTCCGCTAGCGCCCCGCCCTCACCCTGACCCTCACGCATCCAAACCAGCCTGAGGCGGTCGGCCCCATCATCTGCCGGACGGCGGGCCGGGACGGGCGCGGCCTGCGCGGGCTGTGGGCGAACCGCATCGTCGTGGATGAAAGCGCCTATGTCCCCGATTTGGTGCTGAACGACGTCCTGATGCCGATGCTCTTGGATAAGGGCGGCGACTACCTCTTGGCGTCGTCGCCCGCCGGCAAGCGCTCGGCCTTCTACCGGACCTGATGAACACTATAGCTTTTGGCACCACTTGCTTTCGGGGATTGCTTTGCCGCCAGGTTCTTTCGGGAAGAGGCTCACGGCGGAGGGTCTTATGGAGGGAAATGTTTACATCCCCGACCGCTTCCCGATCGGGACGGCGCAGATGATGGTGACACAGCCGCGAACCCCCTGTTACAAACTTGTGATGGTAATGGCCTATCGTAGACAGTTTTGACCCGCCTGATGTATACTTTGGGCATGGTCCTGGAAACAGTTCTTTGTGTTCACTGCGGCAGTGCCAATTTGCGCCGCGACGGCAAAGCGCCCAACGGCAAGCAGAAATACTTCTGCCGCGCCTGCCATTGTCGCCGTCTGCAAAGCGGCGTTGTACGCCGTGGCGAACCGCCGGTCCGCCGACAACGCGGCAATGGCGGCGTCCGCGAGATCACGCTCGATCACGTCGCGCAGATCATCCAGCTCCTGCCTGCTCGTGGAATGCGTTCTGATCCTTTGGCCCGTCAGCAGTGTCTGCCAACTCATGTTCCGATCCTTTCAGAAAGATTTTCCGGCCACGCAGGACCGTTCGCAGGAAGTGGTTGTTCCGTGTCCGCTTGTCCCGCAACTCCGCCGCCGTGAAGTGGGTGACGTTGACGGGGATTTGGAGCGCCCGTTCCAGTTCGCGCAGCGGCAGGGCAAGATCGGCCATGCCGACACTGCCGACAATCAACACGTCCACATCGCTGTGTGCCGTCCGCTCCCCACGCGCGACCGAGCCGAAGATGAACGCAAAGTCAATATCCTCCCCCAATGGTTTCAGCGTGTCCCAAACTTTGTCGGCCAGCCCGACCGTCTTGGCGAACAGGCTTTGCAGTTCCGGCAGCAGGGGATGGGAGGGATTTGCCTGGTAGTACACGCGGTTGCCGTCCATCTCGCGGCACAAAATGTCGGCCTCCGCGAGCGAGGCGAGTTCGCGCTGAAGGCTGGACGGTGAGACTTTGAGGTGGTGTGCCAGATCGCTCAGATACCAGCGCCGCTCCGGCGACAGCAGCAACGTCGCCAGAATGTTCTGCCGGGTCCGTGTGAACAGCGCGTCCAGCATGTTGTTATTACGCATCTTGCGTACATATTAACGCGATATGCATAAAGTGTCAAGTCGAGTCTCGGCGAAAAGACGGCCTGGGCCTCTTCTTTGAGTTCCTGCCGCCGCGTGTCCCAAACGAGACCCTGCTTCACGCGCTCGCTCAGGCCGTCAAACCGGTCCGAGACGATACAAACGTAGACGTGCCGGGCCTCGCCCTCAGCCGTGCGGACCGCCGCGTTTGGCCCGAACGCTTTTTGCAGCGTCGCGCGCACAGTGGCGCTCATATTTGAGTAGTTGAACGAGGTGCTTTGCATCGTCTATTCTGCTCCAGTCTGCGGTGCCTCTCCTTTCGGAGCATATCTCATACTCCGAGCACGATCAGCTACCGTGAAAACATTATGCAGGAAGCGAACAATTGGCTTATCCGTTTCCCAATGGGCTTCGGCAAGCTCTCTAGCTATCGCCACTTTAGAGAAAGGTAGTTTCTGATCAGTTTTCGCTTTTTCAATGCAAGTAATCCAGGTCTGTTCTGGCTTCTCCGTCCGCTCTCTTGTTATTGCATCATTTAGCTTGTCAAGATCGACCGGAAAGTTTCTCTTGTCTTTGCCAATGCTGTTAACCCAAGCGTTTACAACTTCCTCGCGACTAAAGTTAGCTTCTTCAAAGCATGGTTTCCACAACATCCCGCCAATAGGGAGGCGGGTCGGATCGCTTAGTGCCTCGGCTTCAAACACGTCTCCAATCAATCCTTCCTTTCTCCATTCGTTCAATTGCTTGGTATATAAATCTTCTTTGAGATCAGAATCAACCACTGCAAATACACAAGCGTCTTGCACTCTCGCAAGACGTGCAAGGCCCTTAATGTGGTCATTGTTCAGACCTGAATTTCCTTGTAATGCTACTATCATCATTCCGTAGTCTCGTAGATATCGTGTGGTATCTCTACTGTCAAAGTAGATCTCGTGCTTGACAAGCCAACGCTCAACAAAAGCTATCTCGGACTGGCCCTCAAATATCGCCAGTACCTTAACCCGAGGATCTAACTCATAATAGCGTAGGATAGCAGGGAGTGCATTACCTGCATCATAATCAAAATCGCTCGCTGCCACCCCAAACAGTTGTTGCTTCCAATTTGTCTTCGGAAACATCATGTCGTCAACGTGAGGTTGCTTCTCGCCGGTTACGTCTTTGAGAAACAAGCCAAGCATCTCTGCGACACTATAATAATCCCGAGCAAACTTTGCCTCTCCCCTGAGTTCTTTGAGGCGCTCACTTTTTATGTGACGAACCAGAACATACCATTCGCGGTTAGGGTCAATCCTATGCCCACTGCGTCCATATTGCTTTCTAATCTCTTTAACTTCATCAACATCAAAGCCACTGCGCTTTAGCGTCGAGCCTGCGTCGAATGTAGCGACCCACGAATAGTAATCGTCTAGCCCATTACTATTCATACCTTTCAGCCATCCTGTGATTTTAGGTAAGTACCTGTCCTCAATTAACAACAGCAGTGTCATCTCGCGCAGGTACTCTGCCTCAGTTTCCCTTAGATGTGCTTGGGCTACTTCCAACTCTGCTTGGATTAAGAGGCTCTAACAAAAATGGTCATTCAGCCTGCCCCAGCAAATCATCGCGTTCTCGATCTTGACGAACGCCTCGTAGATGTCGTCGCGCCGCTCATCGCGTATCCGCAGACGCCGCGCCCCCTGC